>FMJZ01021311.1_pt1 | contig 54340 bp, 53 predicted proteins | sample 1987881 | NCBI WGS metagenome assembly FMJZ01 (sample SAMEA4378227, study PRJEB15110) | soil metagenome | biome: soil; feature: Field; material: Soil | place: India | collected 2015-03-11 | depth 0 m
ACTCATCCGATCCCTTCACCTTGTGCTGTCGGTGGACGTTCATGAAGAATGCGGGCTGAGGGCGGCGAGCAGGCAGATGAAAGCGCCCCACGAGTTTCCAACCAGGTACGCCGGGGCCAGATCGAGACTCTGGATCAGGCTGAGGAGATCGTCAACGTGTGGCCCCTTCTGGTCGTCGTAGCCCTCGGGGATCTCCTCATTGCGACGAGCGTAACGGCGGCTGTACACGACGACTCGGTGCTCGTTGGCAACGCATCGAGTTGCTGGAGCCAGGTGCGAAGGTCGCTGTAGCCGCCGTGCCCGAACACGACGCTCGGTGCGCCAGCTCCCCGCTGCACATGAGCGAGCTTAACGCCGTTGAGGACCACGGTTCGAAGCCCTGACACCGCAAAGGCAAGCATGTGTAGTGCTCCTGTGATGTCGTTGAAAGGTGTAGGGTGGGAAATCGTTAACAAAATTCGCCGCATTATTCACTCGAGTCATTCATACTCTCACCTCCCGATGTGGAGTAATGGGACCCGCAGTCCTTCGGTTAGCCAAGCCGCCTAACGCGGCGATGAGCCGCGCAGTTTATTGTCGTCGGTCTCCATCGCCTTGTTAGGCACCGCCCTTGGTTTGCTTGTCATCACGCCTAACACGACCGACTCAGTACTGTGGGCGACAACTCTGGTGAGCCACAACCAAGATGAGCAAACCATCCTGCTCAACTGAGTAGACAAGTGAGTACCGGTATTTCCGGAGTAGCCGCTTCCGGGTGCCCGGTCGAATCTCCTCGGTGGATTCCGGGAATTGTGCGATGAGGCCTCAGCCCGGCTGACTTCTGCAAAGAAGCGTCGGCCTAGCCCTTGGGCGCGGTTAGTCATCATTTGCATCCGCCATATCCTTCAAAACTCCAAACCCTTAGAACTTCGCCGGAGAATATCAGACGCAGGTAAAAGGGCGGCACATATGCGGGGCTCGGCCGGTCGACATAGAGAATCATCGTGTCTACACCGTCTTCCTCTACTCGAATTGGCTGAGTAACCTTCTTGAAATACGTGGGTGTCTCTTTTTCGCCTCTCCCGAAAAGCTTCCACCATTGGAATGCCGCTGTCAGTTCTTCTCTGGTGGTTACGCCCTTCTTGATGATTCCGTCTATCTCCATCCATGTAGGCGGGTCGCACATGCTGGCGTACCATCGTTTGGTTTCCTCGGCGCTCTCGAGGATCCTAAGCCGCCGGCCTGTTTGTAGATGGAAAAAAGCCCAGTCGGACACTCGCCCGGCGGTGTCGAACCATACTTTCAAAACCGGGGCTGGGACAATCGGGTGAAGTTTCGTACGTATCGGATACCACCATTCGGTACCAAGGACGTCAGAGAACACATAGGCAGGCTTGCCGAGCAGCTTCAACACCTCGGACTTCGATGTCTCGCCGTTCCGGAGCCCCTTGACGTCAATCGTATAACTGTCAACGTCTGGAACATCCACATCAAACTTGGTGGAGCCAGGAGTCAGCAATAGCCACTGCAGGAGCAAGACGGCTGTAGCGCGACTAGGTGGCATAGTGAAGTCACCACCTCGGCTGGCTAACGGCCGGGTTCAGCCGCGCCGCTTCGCGGCGTCGGCTGCAACCCGTTGTTGGGCGTCCCTGCTCTGTTCACTGCAGACACCACGCTTTACTGAGGGCGAGACAGTAGCCCTCGATAATGTCCGTATTCTGTGAGTCGATGATCGGCCATGCACCCGAACTGCGAGCGAGCACGCTGAGAAGGATCCCGCTGCGTGGGGGCAGTGGCGCGCCCTCGGGAGAGACATACCCTTCAAGAACCCAGCGAGACCTGGCAATGACAATACCCGCGACAGGGAATCGAACCGAAGCGTCTGCGATCGTCAATTGGCTGTTTTTGAACGTCGTTGCGTGCGTAAGCTCGTCGGCCTTCTTGATTTCATCCCTACCTTTCCACCAGAGACCCACGACGTTGAGGAACTCCGCATCCGGCGCGAAGAGCTCAGCAAATGTGTTCATGTCATGCCGGTTCCAGCGTTCAGCGAATGCGTGGACAACTTGCGTTACCTTGCACAGTCCGAATGTCATAGCCGACTTCAATGAGCTACGTTGCAGACGAATGCCTGAGTCTCACAGGTCCCCCTTTTGGTCAATCCTGCCTTTGCAACCGCTTGCCTGAATGCCTTCTGCAAAACGGATTCATCCACGTGATGACGTCCTTGCTCTGCTGTCTTTTCGTTCTTCCACCGATGTTTTTGGGGAAACACGCATTGCCGCCGCCACTTTCTCGGGGCATTCGGACACCTTTGATCCAGCGCGTTTGGCAATGGAACTCTACCATAACCGTCGCCCCAACCTTTTCGTGCAACGCCTCGACCTTTCGCAAATGATCCTCGAGCGGCTCTTTCAGCGAGTGAGGGCGACATCACCCGGTCTTTGGTGCCCTCGCCATCCCGAACCGCGATTTCGTTGTGCACGCAATTGAACCCATTCCATCAGGCAAAAACCAGAACCCGCACACCAGACTTGCCATGAGCCATCTGCCACCGCGTAGGTGGTGCAGCACTGTGCTCGCCTCTTCGGGAGTGAAAACGACCGGGAGATGGTTCGCTTTGCGGGCGTGGACCACTTTGCCGATCTCGCCGATCTCCCGATCGAGGGCGTGACGATAAAGAAAGAACGGCCCCGAGAGACCCTGATTCCGCATCGAGACGCCGATCCGTTCTTTCACGGCCAGATGGGTCAGAAGAACGTTCGTTACCGGCTCGCCCATGTTGCGGATGGCACTTGCCTTGAAAGAAGATGAATCGTTCGATCCCGGTCGCGTCGGCCTTTTCGGCCCGTGCGCTCTAGTGGCGAGCGCGCAGCGTGCTTGGCGTGCCTGATCCAAGAACCTGTGTTTCAGCAGGTTGGTGGGCGGATCGAAACCTGCAACGGGCTGCGGCGCACGGCTCGTGAGCGACCCCTGCCCCCTTGAGACCACCTCGTTGACCGTCCGCCTCTGCATGGAAACGCTGCTTCACCGCGCCCAGCCTAGTGAGCGTCTGGTCTTTTCAGTCCCGAGACACGATCGCATTTCCCCGAGCAGGCACCCAAAAGATGGAGCAGGAATCTCCTCGGCCTCGAAAAGCGACACTCTGGAACGAGAAGAGCCGCGTGCAAGCCCGGCCAACGTCCGGGGGCAGTTGCCCCCACGACCTCGGCAAATTCCAAAGGCACGAAGCGTTCGATGCCGTAACCCTTGCTCGTTGTGGAACCGACCTCGGCCTGGACTGTTTGTCCTTCGGGTAACCGTCCACCCGCGCCCGCTCACCGCAGTCATTCCGCGTTGGCACGGCGTTTCCCCATCCGTACCACCGCTTGACGAAATGGAACCATCGGAGAAAATGCTCGAAGCCTCAGCCGATCCCGCCGGTGGAGAATCTGGGAACATGCGGCTCCAACAAGAGCCAAGTGTCTGCGATGTACAAACGGTGGTGGGACTGCCCCCGCCGTTGTTTTCCTGGCGCTCATTCCACTTCCGAAACGTGTGGCTCGTGCGACCCCGTCGAGAGATGGTGTCTGTGTGGGGTACACTCTACCGCTCGACGATGAAGCAAGCGCGGTTCGGAAGTTTCTTCGGGAAGTGCTTCCGGCGTTTGAACCTTCCGAGCGGATTCACCCCGAGTCTGGCCTAAGCGCCCCGAAATCTTGGGCCGGCGGCAAATTCCAGAGCAGCATCTGGGTTGTCTCCAAAACGGGCACAGCGACCGGGCACGGCCCAGCGAAGACTTCCTTGTTCCAGTGCGGATGGTGCTCGATCATTTGCTGCTCTGCCCCTGTCTAGCTCCAGGCGCCGATGCCAATGCCCAGATTGCCGCCGCGGAGATCCGAAAAACGTTGGATCCGCTCTAGCGGTCCGCTCGCCCAGTGCATCGATTCCGGCGGGAGGCGGCTAACCGGCGGCAGGAAACTCGCCTTTGCTCGTCGCGCAGGACGGAAAGTCGGCCGCTACGCGCACTGCTTTTGCCTTTTACACCCTCGGGGAATCGGGGAAAGGGAACACTCTACCCTCGCCCATGGCCTGCGTGGACGAGCGTGGCTCGCTGCGATCGCGGGCACCCCATGCGCCAGGCATGTGCTTGGTCTCGCCAAACCCCGCACGAGCGCTCCGATGCACTGGACAATCACGCTGCGGGCCGGCGTCTCGAGCACAAAACGGGCCATCCTCGAGCCCGGGCATCGCTTTCGCTTCCGCTGGCGGGTTGCGGAGGGTTGCCCGTTTCTGATAGGCAAGTTCGGTTCACGAAAACCACGGAGAGTCCGTATGACAGAAGTCAGCATGAAAAGCTTACTCGAGGCCGGGGTGCACTTCGGCCATCAAACCAGCCGGTGGAACCCAAAGATGAAGCCCTACATCTTTGGAGCCCGCAACGGCATTCACATCATCGACTTGCAAAAGACCGTTCAGTTGTTCCAACAGGCTTACGCCTTCGTGCGGGACGTGGCAGCGCGCGGGGGTACTGTCCTATTCGTGGGGACCAAGAAGCAAGCGCAAGATGCTGTGCGCGAGGAGGCCGAACGTTGCGGCATGTTTTATGTCAACAACCGCTGGCTCGGGGGCACGCTGACGAACTTCCAAACCATCAAGCAAAGCATCGACCGGTTAAAAAAATGCGAAGAGATTCTCGCGGACGAGAACATGGTGCAAGCGCTGACCAAGCGAGAGATGTTGCGGATCCAGCGTGAGCGCGACAAGCTTTTGGCCGCCCTTGGGGGTATCAAAAACATGCGCAAGCTGCCGGACGCCCTGTTCGTGATCGACCCCAAGAAGGAAGAAATTGCGGTCCGCGAGGCCAATAAGCTGCGGATCCCCGTTGTGGCCGTGATCGACACGAACTGCGACCCCGATTTGGTGGACTACAAAATCCCAGGGAACGACGACGCCATCCGCGCGATTCGTTTGTTTTGCGCGGCAATCGCCGACGCAGTGATCGAGGGCAAGCAAATCCGAGAGGAACAGGCGAAGGCCTCTGAAATGGAAACGCCCGTGGCTGGTGGCGAGGTCGAGCCCGGCAGCGAGGAAGAACATGCGTCGGAGGGGGTAGTGGCATGAGCGAAGTCAGTGCGGCCCAGGTGCGCGAACTCCGCGAACGCACCGGCGCGGGGATGTTGGACTGCAAAAAGGCTCTCGCCGAGGCTGGGGGCGATATGGAGAAAGCCATCCAGCTTCTCCGCGAGAAAGGCTTGGCGACAGCCCAAAAGAAAGCAGGGCGGATCGCGAGCCAAGGCATGGTGGGCTCTTACATCCATGCCGGGGGCAAAATTGGGGTGCTGATCGAGGTCAATTGCGAGACGGACTTCGTGGCACGCACGAGCGAGTTTCAGGAACTCGTGCGCGACCTGGCGATGCAAGTTGCCGCTGCCAACCCCCGATGGGTGCGGCGGGAGGAGGTGCCGGCGGCAGTCATCGAAAGCGAACGGAACATCTACCGAGCGCAAGCCGCGAGCTCGGGTAAGCCCCCTCAGGTGGTCGAAAAGATCGTCGAAGGAAAGCTCGAAAAGTTCTTTGCCGACACGTGCTTGCTCGAACAGCCTTTCATCAAGGACCCTGATCGGACCGTGGGGCAACTGGTCACGGAGGCGATTTCCCGCATCGGCGAGAACATCGTCGTGCGCCGGTTCGCTCGCTTCCAACTCGGCGAACTCTCCGAACCCTCTTCTGCCGCCGCGTGAGCAAAGAGTGTGCGTAGCCCCCATTCTGCCACCGCTCCCGATACCGGTACGCAGCTAAAATATCGGCGCGTTTTGCTCAAACTGAGCGGCGAGGCTTTGTTGGGCCGGTCCTCCTACGGGATCGACACGAAAGTGCTCCAGCGCATCGCTTCGGAGTCCAAGGAAGTGCACGACCTCGGCTGCGAGCTTGCGATCGTCATTGGTGGCGGGAACATCTTTCGTGGCATAGCTGGCGCTGGCAAAGGGATGGATCGTGCCACCGCCGACTACATGGGTATGCTCGCCACGGTCATCAACGCGCTTGCGTTGCAAGATGCGTTGGAACGGCTCGGTGTGAAAACCCGCGTGATGAGCGCGATTGCCATGCAGCAAGTGGCCGAGCCGTACATTCGCCGCCGAGCAGTGCGGCACCTGGAGAAAGGCCGGATTGTCATTTTCGCGGCCGGCACGGGCAACCCGTTCTTTACCACCGACACAGCGGCCAGCTTACGTGCGGTGGAAATTGGAGCACAAATCATCCTCAAGGCAACAACCGTCGACGGTGTGTACGATCGCGATCCCAAACAGTTTCCCAACGCCCGCAAATTCTCCGAGATCAGCTATATCGAGTGCCTGAATCGTAACTTGAAAGTCATGGATTCCACTGCCATTTCGCTCTGCATGGACAACCGCCTACCAATCCTGGTATTCGACCTGCGGAAGCCAGGGAATATCCGGCGGGCAGTTACAGGAGAAAGCATCGGAACCATCGTGCATTGACGCGAAGTGGGGGTCACCATGGCGGAAGCGGAACCCGTGCTGGAAAAGCTCAAGCAGGAGTTGGAATCGACGGTACAAGCATTGCGGCGGGAGCTTGCGCGGTTACGCACCGGAAGGGCAACAACGGCCCTGCTCGATGGCATCACCGTCGACTACTACGGGGCACGAACGCCCCTGAATCAAGTGGCCACGCTCTCGGCACCGGAACCGCGGTTGCTGGTGATTCAACCTTTCGATCGTTCGCTACTCGGCGAGATCGAGCGGGCCATTCAGCAGTCGGACCTAGGTTTGCACCCTGTCAATGACGGGAAAATCATTCGCGTACCGATCCCGGAACTGACGGAAGAGCGGCGCAAAGAACTGGTACGGCACGTGCGGAAGATGTGCGAAGAGTATCGCGTGTCCGCACGCAACCATCGCCGCGAGGCGGTAGAACGCCTGCGCACGATGCTCAAGAACAAGGAGCTTGCCGAAGACGACGAGCGCAAGGCGTTGGAGAAGGTGGAATCTCTCACGAAAACCTACATCGAGCGCATCGACCAAGCCCTGAAACACAAAGAAGCGGAAATCATGGAGGTTTGAACCCCGGTGCCCCGGCCCTTACCCGAAAACCTCGATCTCAGCCGCCTACCACGCCACGTGGCCATTATCATGGACGGAAATGGGCGTTGGGCGCAGCGGCGCGGTTTGAGTCGGATCGAGGGGCATAAGCGCGGCAAAGATTCCGTGCGTGCCGTAGTCGAGGCGAGCCGCCGGATCGGCATCGAGTATCTGAGCCTCTTTGCCTTTTCTACGGAAAATTGGGAGCGGCCCCGCCGAGAGGTGGACGCATTGATGAGCTTGCTGCAGCGCTACCTGCGGACCGAGTTGCACCGCATGATGAAGAACGGCATTCGCTTAGTTGCCGTTGGCGATCTGCGGCGCCTGCCCCCGCGACTGCAAGCCGATCTCGAAGCTACCGTACAAGCAACCCGTAACAACCGCGACATGACCGTGGTCCTCGCCGTCAGCTACGGAGGCCGCGAGGACATCGTGCAAGCCGCTCGCGCACTGGCCCAAGCCGCCCGCGACGGCCGCATCGACCCCGAGCGGATCGATGCCTCCACTTTTGCTGCGTACTTAAGCACGGCGGGCATTCCGGATCCGGATCTTCTCATCCGCACGAGCGGCGAGTTGCGGATTTCCAACTTCTTTCTATGGCCGCTCGCTTACAGCGAAATTTACGTGACCGACACCTTGTGGCCAGATTTCCGCGAAGCCGAGTTTTACCAAGCGCTCATCGCCTATCAGCAACGCGAGCGCCGTTTCGGCCGCGTTCCGGCTGAACGCGAACGGGAGCGCCTGCGTGTTGCGCGCTAGATTGGCCACGGCAGCAGTAGCCATTCCCCTGCTGCTACTCGTGATCTTCGCCCCTGTCTCCTGGCCCATGGCGACCGTGGTGTTCGTTGCTGGGATTCTTGGGGCGGCGGAGATTGCCAATATGGCTTTTTTGCGCCACCCGGCGGAGCAAATTCTCATTGTCGGGCTCACCGGGCTGGTTATGGCCGGGGCGCTCGGCGGGCCGACAAGCCCTTGGCTCGCCTTGTCGATCACGGCAAGCGTTTGCTTGGGGCTGACCTGGGTACTGTTCCGCCGCTCGGATTTCGAAGCTGGGCTGCGCGACTTAGGCCTAGCCCTCTTGGGCGCTTTGTACGTGGGCCTGCTGCTTTCCCACTTCCTTTGGTTGCATCGGCTTCCTGGCAACGGCCCCTATTGGGTGGTGTTCGTGCTCGCCATCGGCATGGTCGGGGATACGACGGGATATTTTGTCGGAAAGTACCTCGGCCGTCACCAATTGGCCCCGCTGGTGAGCCCGAAAAAAACAGTCGAAGGTGCGCTCGGCATCGTGGTCGCTAGTGTTCTGACGGGCATCGTCTGCCACTACCTCGTCCTGCGCGACGTTCCGTTCAATCACATTGTATTTTTGGCGACGACCATGGGCGTGATTGGGCAGATTGGCGACCTTTCCGAGTCGCTGTTCAAGCGCGCCTTTGGGGTCAAAGACTCAGGGTGGATTTTCCCTGGTCACGGCGGCGTACTCGATCGAGTGGACAGCCTGCTTTTCCCCGCTGCCTTCGTGTACTACCATCAAATGCTGTTGCGAGGGGCTTAAAACGCTAAGAGAGTTTGCTCATGTTCACGACCATCGTTGCTGCCGTTGTTGTCCTTGGTTTTTTGATCTTGTTTCATGAGCTTGGCCATTTTCTCGTCGCCAAATGGTGTGGCGTGGGAGTCGTCAAGTTTTCCATCGGGTTTGGCCCCGTATTGATTGGCAAAAAGATCGGCCCCACCGAGTACGCCATTAGCGCCATCCCGCTCGGGGGATTTGTGAAGATGGTCGGTGAGGATCCCGACGAAGAAGTTGTGCAAGCCGACCGGTCGATCGCGTTTCAAACTCAGCCCCTGTGGAAACGTTTCCTCATTGTCTTTGCCGGCCCGTTTGCCAACCTGTTGTTCGCGTTCGTGGCCTTTAGTCTGGTGTTCTCCTTGTACGGAGCCCGGGTGCCAAGCGACGCTCCCAAGGTGGGCAATGTCGTGCCCGACATGCCAGCGGCCGCTGCCGGAGTCCAGCCCGGCGACTTGGTGAAGGCGGTGGACGGAAAACCAGTCTCCACGTGGGAAGAATTGTCCCGTACCATCCGGCAAAGCGGGCCAAAGCCGCTCACCCTGCAGGTGGAGCGGAACGGCGAGCAGTTGGAGCTTACCGTTACACCGAAAGAGAAAGAAGAAAAGAATTTGTTCGGTGAGGTTACCGGGAAAGCTTACCTGATTGGCATCGAGCGTGGGCTGGACAAAATCGAGGTGGGCCCACTTGGTGCCATCGGCATGGGCGCACAACAGACCGTGTGGTGGGTGGTCACCATTTTCACCAGCCTGGCAAAGATGATTCAGGGCAAAATCCCTGCCAGCGAGATCGGCGGTCCGATTTTGATTGCGCAGGCAGCCGGGGAACAAGCACGGCTGGGCTTGGAGTACCTGTTGCACTTCATGGCTGTCATCAGCGTGAACCTCGGCGTGCTCAATTTGCTGCCGGTGCCCATTTTGGACGGCGGACATTTGCTGTTCTTTTTGATCGAGGCCATTCGGCGGCGGCCGCTGGACACACGCTACCGGGAAATTGCCCAACAGGTAGGGCTCATTCTGCTGCTGGCGTTAATGGTCTTCGCCTTTTACAACGACATTGCGCGCGTGTTGCAGCGCTGGGGATGAACATGCGCATTTTGGCCATCGAAACCTCCACGTGGCTGGCGAGTGTGGCGGTTGCGGAAAACGGGGAAGTGCTCGCAGAATGGGAGGCCCTCACTCGTGGCCAGCATGCGTCGGTCCTGCTGCCAGCGATCCGCGAGGTGTTGGCGCAAGCAAGGCTCGGGTTGGAACAACTCGACGCGGTGGCTGTTTCCGTCGGGCCTGGTTCCTTCACGGGCCTGCGAGTCGGGCTGAGTGTTGCCAAAGCTCTCGCCTATGCGCGGAAAACTGCGGTCGTCGGTATCCCGACGCTCGAAGTGGTTGCGCACGCGGCGCCGGCGGATGCGGCTTACGTTGCGGCCGCGCTGGATGCACGGAAGGGCGAGCTTTATGCGGCGGTGTTTCGCCGCGTCGGTGCGGAGCTGGAGCCCTGCGTGCCCGAGCGGTTGGTCTCCTTCGAAGCGTTCCTTGCAAGCCTTCCGCGCCCTTGTACGATCTTGGGCGACGCGGTGGAACGCTACGGCGACCTTTTCCATCAACGCCTGGGCGAGCACGGCAACATTTTACCGTTTCCGCAATGGGCACCCCGCGCTCGGGTCGTCGCTCAACTTGCTCGCCGGCAGCTTGCGCGGTTTGGTCTGCCCACACAGTGGCCCGAAGAGCCGCACTACTTGCGGCCGCCCGAAGCGCAGGTACATCGGAGCCGTGCCGCCTGAAGTGCCCGCCCTCGAACTCAGGACCGCGTTGGTTTGACACAAAACTGCCACTGGGCTATCGCTCGCAACACGTTCGCTGGCTTGAAAGGGGAGCTCGTCATGGAACGGAAAGACGAAGAGTTGATCCAACAGCTCATCGGCCAGGACGAAGAACTCAGGCGCTACTACGAAGAGCATTTGGAACTCGAGCGCCAACTGGCCGAACTCAATCGGCGACTCTATCTCACCCCACAACAGGAATTGGAAAAAAAACGTCTACAAAAGCTCAAGCTAGCGGGCAAAGACAAGATCATGGAAATCTTAGCGCGCTATCGCCAAGCGTCGCGGCCCTTGAGCGCTTGATTTTCACCGCTACGGTCGAAAGCTTGTGAGTCATCGGTATCGCAATCGTTGGCGGCCAGCCGTTGGCCGCGGCCGCGAAGGGTGTTGTTAACGTGCGACATACAATCTCGGTTCTCGTGGAAAATGAATTCGGGGTGCTTTCTCGCGTTGCTGGCTTGTTTAGTGCCCGAGCATTCAACATTGAAAGTCTAACGGTAGCCGAGACGCTCGATCCGACCGTGTCGCGCATCACACTGGTCACGCGCGGGGATGACCGCGTGGTGGAACAAATCGAAAAGCAACTGAAGAAGCTGATCGGTGTGATTCATGTGAGCGACTTCACGGGCACCGCGCACGTGGAGCGGGAAATGGCGTTGATCAAGGTGCGCGCCGACGAAACCACTCGTGCCGAAGTCATGAATATCGTGGATATCTTCCGCGGTAAGGTCATCGATGTCGGACCGAAGTCGTTCATTGTGGAAGTCACGGGCGACGAAGAGAAAATTGCTGCTTTCATCGATCTTTTACGCCCCCTCGGAATTTTGGAGATCGTGCGCACGGGGAAGGTGGCCATGCACCGTGGCGCGCGTTTGATGTTCTCGGGTAACGAGGAATCCGTTCAACAGAAGGAAGAACAGCTCGCATGATGAAGGTTTACAAAGATACCGACGCCAATCCGCAGCACTTGAAAGGGAAGAAAGTTGCCGTCATCGGGTACGGCAGTCAGGGCCATGCGCACGCGCAAAACTTGCGCGACAGCGGCATCGAGGTGGCCGTGGGCCTTCATCGGGGAGGCACTTCGTGGCCCAAAGCGGAGGCTGCCGGCTTCCGCGTCATGGAGACAGCCGACGCTGCCCGGTGGGGAGATATCGTGATGGTGCTGGTGCCCGACGAGGTTGCCGGTACCCTTTACGCCAACGAAATCGCCCCCGGACTTTCACCGGGAAAGTACTTGGCCTTTGGTCATGGCTTCAATATTCACTTCAAGCGCATCGTGCCCGACCCGGAGATCAACGTGTTCATGGTTGCCCCGAAAGGGCCGGGGCACCTGGTGCGGAGCGAGTTCCAAAAGGGGCGGGGCGTGCCTTGCCTGCTTGCGGTTCACCAAGACCCGAGCGGCGACACGAAGCAAGTCGGGCTCGCCTACGCACAAGCCATCGGCGGAACCCGAGCCGGTGTGCTCGAGACCACCTTCAAGGATGAAACCGAAACCGATCTATTCGGGGAACAAGCTGTGCTCTGTGGCGGGTTAACAGAACTCATTCGTGCTGGTTACGAAACGCTGGTCGAAGCTGGCTACCCGGAAGAAATGGCCTATTTCGAATGCGTGCACGAGGTCAAGCTCATTGTCGACCTGATTTACGAGGGCGGCATCGCCAACATGCGCTACTCCATTTCGAACACGGCAGAGTACGGTGACATGACGCGCGGTCCACGCGTGATCACCAACGAAAGTCGCCAAGCGATGAAGAAAATTTTGGCTGACATTCAAAGCGGGGCATTTGCCAAGGAATGGATCACGGAGTACGAGTGCGGGATGCCCCACTTCAACGAGCTTCGTAAAGCCGCCGCGAAGCACCCAATTGAGGAGGTGGGTGCCCGGTTGCGCGCGTTGATGCCGTGGCTGGCAACGAACAAGCTCGTGGATAAAAGCAAGAACTAAAACCGGCTGGTCGAAGGGGGCGCCAACATGGAGCGCAATTCTGTTAGCCAAGCCGCCCCCTTGGAGCCGTTACGATTGTTCGGCCTTCCCTTGGCTCGTGACGGCGTGCCACACATCGTGGCTGCCTTCCTGTTCGCCGTCGTGCTGGCAATTTTTTATGGCCTTCCTGGAGCTCTGACAGGAGCAGTGGTCTTTGCCTTAGTGGTCAACTTTTTCCGCGACCCGGATCGCGTTCCACCCAACGACCCACAAGCCGTGGTTGCCCCGGCAGATGGAAAGGTCATCCAGGTGGCCGAGGTTCACGAGCCCCGTTTCTTTTCGGCACCAGCCACTCGGGTCAGCATTTTCATGTCGCCGCTGGACGTTCATGTGAACCGCGTTCCTTGGAGCGGCCGCGTTCTCGACGTTCGCTATAACCCCGGCAAATTCCTCCGGGCTTTTGCGGACAAAGCCTCGCTAGATAATGAGCAGACCGCAGTGCACTTAGCCGACAGCCAGGGCCGGGAGCTTTGGGTGGTGCAAATTGCCGGTTTCCTTGCGCGGCGGATTATCTGCCGCGTGCAACCCGGGGAAACCGTGCATCGCGGTCAGCGCTACGGCATGATTTTGTTTGGATCCCGCGCGGACCTTTACTTTCCCGCCGGTACCGTCGACGTCTTGGTGCAGGTGGGCGAGCGCACCCGCGCTGGGGAAACGATCGTCGCCCGATGGCAGTAGGCCGCTCCCATCCCCCAGTTTTACAGCCGTTGGAAAACGGATCGCCCCTCCGCAAAGGGGTTTACCTACTGCCAAACTTGCTCACCACCGGCGGACTGTTTGCCGGCTTTTATTCCATCGTCGCGAGCTTACACGGCGAGTTCCAAATCGCGGCCATCGCCGTTTTAGTTGCCAACGTGTTCGATGCCCTCGATGGGCGGGTTGCACGGCTGACTCGAACTTCGACCCGATTCGGAATCGAATACGATTCACTCGCAGACTTGGTCGCGTTCGGCGTCGCTCCGGCCATGCTCATTTACTGCTGGGCGTTGGAACCCTGGGGCAATTGGGGCTGGCTTGCCGCAGCTTTGTACCTCACTTGTGCGGCGCTTCGCCTCGCCCGCTTTAACGTGCAGTTCGACTCCGTGGAAAAGCGGCATTTCGTGGGATTGCCGAGCCCGGCAGCGGCTGAAGCGATCGCCGCAACGGTGCTGCTGTTTTACCGCTTCGGCGCTTACGGCCCTACCGATAAACACCTGCTGCTTCTTCTGATCACCTACGGGCTTGCCGCTCTCATGGTGAGCACGCTGCCTTACTTCAGCTTCAAAGAAACAGATTTAGTCCGCCGCCAACCGTTTTGGACCCTGCTGGCCGCCATCGTGTTATTGAAACTCCTCATTGCGGAACCGCAGTTGTTCTTGTTTGTCGGGTTTTACGGATACGCGCTTTCCGGCCCGATGCGCTTTCTTTGGGTCATGGGCCGACGCCTTGCCTCGCGGCGACGCTTTGCCACGAGTTCCCTGGCACCGTCACCGACCGACCCTGCAAAGGCACACAACTCGGAACAAGGTTAACGGCTGAACCTCGGCTTACGACCTGCCGCAGACGTGCCGACAAAGTACACCATGGCGTGGCCTCGCACTCCGGTTGCCGACCACGCGGCCCCATCCTCGCTTTTCCGCGCGGCGACGTGCGTTTCGGCACTTTGCTCTGGTGTGCGCAAGCCAACCCCAAGTAGGCTGATCCCCGAGGCCAAATGGGCAGGGCCAACCAAATACGAAGATTCAACCCTGCTGGCAACAGGCGCAAGGTCATGGTCATTCACTTGCCAGGCTTACCCTTGTGAGCGTTCGAGCCTCGGGCGCCAGGTGACGCTAAGTCAAGGTCGAGACAAATGACCGATGAAACCTTCACCGTCGGGGAGCGGATCATTCGTGCTCGGTTCCTCCTACCGAACGCCGTCCGCATTACCCATTCGCCCCCTGGCCAGCCGCTACCACCCGATCGGCCGTGGCTTCGCCACGTGCTCCTTTCCACACCGGAAGTGAAGCCCGAGCACCGACTGCTCAAAGTGGACATCGACGATCTCAATGTTCGGATCGAATCTCACGACTTCCGTGTGAGCCTGCGCGAAGCTCTGCCACCGCGGTTCGGCAAAGATGCTGGGCGACTACCCCTCGGCATCGTTGTGGACGTTCCAGCCTTCCAACTCCGCCTCGAAAACGACCGCGTTCCTGACGCCGTTAGCCTCGCATGGCGGATCGAGCCGGACGAGAGCTTTTACGGCTGGGGGGAATGGTTCAACGCCTTTCGCCGCGAGCGCGGCCAGATCAAACTCAAGATCCGCGACGCAATTGCACCGCTGCAACACCGCGAGACGTACTCGGCCATCCCCGTCTTCTACAGCTCGCGCGGATACGGAATTTTTCTCCTCAACAGCCACCCGAGCCGCTGGATCATTGACCCACAGCGCGGGGTGCTCACCGTCGATGCTGCAGGCCCCAACGCCGATTACATCGTGATGTACGGCCCCTCGCTACGCGACCTGATCTCCACCTACACGCAACTAACCGGCCGTCCACCACTGCCACCCCGCTGGGCCTTTGGGCTGATGGTGACCGGCTATCCGCAAGGAGCGCAGGACAAGGTTCTGCACTTTGCCCGCGAGCACCGCCGTCGGAAGCTTCCGCTCGACGCCATCATCCTCGATTACCACTGGGAAGAAAAATTTCACAATTTTCGGTGGCGCCGTTCGCTCTTCCCCGACCCGCAATCCCTCATTTCCACCCTTCGTTCGTTCGGTATTCGCCTCGGCCTCATCCTCACACCGTTCCAGAATAAGCGCCGTCGGCCCGTGCAAAAGTTCCTCCTTCACCTGCTCGCGCACAACGTCAGCCGCGGCGCTTACTACGACGACGAACGTGCCCTGAAAGAGTATGCCGAAGGCACCGCCAAAGGCTACTTCGCACACGACAACGTGCGCTGGTGGTTCGGCGCAGGTGGTATGGTGCATTTCACCAACCCGGCAGCCGCCCGCTGGTTCAACGACCTCATGCGCCCCCGCTACGAGGAGGGTGTAGCGTTCTTCAAGAACGACGATGGCGAGTACCTACCGATGGACGCCCGCAGTCACCTCGGGCTAAGCGGAAGAGAATATCACAACCTGTACGGCTTCTTTTACAGCCGGGCGCTGTTCGAGGGCATGGCAGAACTGGATGAGCGCCGCCCGTTCATCTACGCACGCTCGGCTTGGGCGGGCTCGCAGCGTTTTCCAGCCCTTTTCCTGGGCGACCAGCATCCCTCCTTCCAACACATCCGCCGCACAATTCGCGCCGGCCTCAACCTGAGCCTCCTTGGCTTTGCTCACTGGACCGCGGACGTGTTCGGCCTCGACGGCCGGACGACTCCGGAGACACACGCTCGCTATGCTCAGTGGGCGCTACTCAACCCCACTGCCCGGTACTTCATCCGCCCGCCCGATATCGATGATACCCGCTTTCCCTGGTCGCACGGCCCAGAGATCGAAGCAAATTTTCGCACTTATGCCGAACTGCGCTATCGCCTGCTCCCGTATTTCTACGCGCTAGCCTGGGAGGCCCACCGCACGGGCATGCCGCTCCTGCGGCCCATGCGGCTCGAGTTCGAGGAGCCCTGCTTCGACGCCATCGAGGATCAAGCCATGCTTGGCCCGGCACTTCTCCTGGCACCCGTCCTGACACCTGGGGCAACCAAACGCACCATCGAACTACCCGATGGCGTGTGGCACGACTTCTGGACGACGCAGAGTTACGCTGGTGGTCGCGCGATCAACTACCCCGCTCCGCTGTATCGGTTACCGCTGTTGGTGCGCGGTGGCAGCATCGTCCCGCTAGGCCCGGTAATGCAGTTCATTCCCGACAATCACCGCTTCGACACCATCGAACTGCACTGCTACCCGCCTTATCCTGCTGGATGCACCCTGTACGACGACGATGGCTGCACGCGCAATTACCTGCGTGGCGAGTTTTGGACGACGGCGGTCAACGCAACTGCCGACGCAGGGCTGGTCAAGGTGACGATCGAGCCAACAATCGGGCGATACCCCGCAGACGCCGAGCCGAGGCGGATCACCGTCGTGCTGCACCGTATGCAAATGCCGCGTGGGGTCCACGTCAACGGCGAGACTTGGCCGCACTGGCAGTACGACGTGTGCACGGAAACGTTACGGACACAAGTCACCTGCCCGCTGACGACGAGGACCGTGATCGAAGTGCGCGGGTGATGGTTTCCAGGTGACCGCCAACAGGCGAACCAGCAAAGATGCGTTAGCCCCCGAACCGGGGATTGTCAGACGTCGCGGGCGCAGCCATAGTCGGGCAGTCGAGTTCAGCCAAGAGCCGGCGTTACGTTGAGGCAAAGAGGACAGAATGGAATTACCCGCAGAGATCGGTCGCGTGTTCGACGAATGGCGCCAACGTGGCCACTTTTACCGCCTGCGTGAAGGGCACCAGGTCTTTGTCGTGCAGGAAGGAACGGGGCCGGATGTCGTGTTGGTTCACGGATTTCCCTCGACCAGTCATGACTTCGCGGCAGCCCTGCCCGAGCTTTTGCGCCAGGACCTGCGGGTTTTGGTGTGGGACCACCTCGGTTTCGGCTTTTCCGACAAGCCTGAGAGCCCGACTGTCTCTTACTCGTTGCTGGATCAGGCCCGACGGGCGGGCGAGATCATCGCGGCCCATGGCGTGAGGCGGGCACGAGTGATTGGTCACGACATGGGACTGACCATCGCCGTCGAAATGTTGTGTTTGCAGGAGGAAGGAAAGCTTCCGTTCGAAATGGACTCCCTGGTGCTATGCAATGGTAGCCACCTGATCGAGCTGGCCCACCTCACCCCGCTGCAGCACGCGCTCATGACGGATGAAGGAGCGGCGGCATTTGCCCGCACGTATGATCCAGAACGGTTTGCCGAAGGATTCCGATTCCTCTGGGCTGATCCCAGCCGCACCCCGGAGGTGGATATTCGGGCCATTGCGTACTGGATCCCGTGGAACAATGGGCTGGCCATTATTGGCCGCATCGCCCGCTACAACATCGAACGTCGCACCTATGCAGAACGCTGGCGATCGATCTTCGCGCGCACCAAAATTCCGATCAGCGTTGTCTGGGGAGAGCGCGATCCGATCGCTGTTCTGGAAATCGGCCACAAACTAGCCGAGCTCGCGAACACCCGTTGCGCAATCCTCCCCGATGTTGGCCATTACCCGCAAATGGAAGCGCCGGCTTTGTGGGCCAAGCTGGTGCTGGACCACTGACCTAGCGTCTCCCCGTTCGGTTTACTCCCCCGCCCCGCTGTGCTAGCGGCTTTTGGAGAAAAACCTCGAGTTTGCTCGCCACAAGAGGAGGTTTTGCGAACATGTCCGGGCATTCCAAATGGCACTCGATTCGCCACAAGAAGGCAGCCAAAGACGCCAAGCGGGGCAAGCTCTTCACCAAGCTCATTAAGGAAATCACCGTGGCTGCGCGCCTTGGCGGTGGGGACATTAACGCCAACCCGCGGCTGCGCACCGCTGTGCAAACCGCTCGGGAACACAGCATGCCCATGGAAAACATCGAGCGAGCCATCAAGCGTGGCACTGGCGAAATCGAGGGAGCCACGTACGAAGAGGTACAATACGAAGGGTACGGTCCGGGCGGCGTGGCTGTTTTGGTGCAAGCGATGACCGACAATCGCAACCGAACGGTAGCGGAAATTCGCCGAATCTTCGAAAAGGCCGGGGGCAACTTGGGTGCGAGTGGCTGTGTGGCTTGGATGTTCAAGAAGCGAGGGGTGATCAGCATCAGTAAAGACGGGGTCGATGAGGAGCGCCTCATGGAAATTGCGCTCGAAGCAGGGGCAGACGACGTGAGTGACACCGACGGCAGTTTTGAAATTCTCACGTCGCCCGAGAACTTCGAGGCGGTGAAGGCGGCACTGCAAAAAGCCCAGATCCCCATTGCCAACGCGGAAATCTCCATGGTCGCGGACAATACGGTACGGGTGACCGGTCAGGACGCTCTCCAAACCATGAAGCTGCTCGAAGCGTTGGAGGACCACGACGACGTGCAAAGCGTGGCGTCCAATGCGGACTTCGACGAAGACGAACTCCAGCGCCTGAGCGCTTGAGGAGTAAGGGCGGCCCGAGAGGGCTAAGGCCAGCAAAGCTATGCGCGTGATGGGCGTGGATCCCAGTACGGTTGCCACGGGATGGGGAGTTCTCGAGGGGAGTCTGCCAACTCCCCACTGCCTCGGTAGCGGTGTCGTTCGGTGCCGTGGAACGATGAGTACGCGGCTATCCAAGCTTTACGCGGAGCTCGTGCGCCTACTTACTCAGTACCGCCCGTATTGCGTGAGCTTAGAACAAGGCTTCTCCAGCAGTAACGTGCAAGCGGCACTCCGCCTGGGAGAAGCGCGCGGTGTCGTGCTAGCCGCCGCCGGTAGTCTAGGCATCGCGGTAGCGGAATACGCCCCGGCAACGATCAAGCTTGCTGTGACGGGCGACGGCCGGGCAAGCAAGGAGCAAGTCCAGTGGATGGTCCAGCGCTTACTGAAACTCCCTCGGCCGCCAGCCGAGGATGCTGCCGACGCCTTGGGAGCCGCCCTCTGTCACCTGCAAACGTACGCAATGGAATGGCAAATGGGCCGCGGCCAGCGGCGGTAGGGAGCGATCTTTCCCTGGGGCGCCGGCTGCGGTAAAAGGGCCACGGGATGATCGCGTGGTTGGCGGGAAGGTTGGCGCAGAAATCGCCTGCGCAGTGCGTGGTGGATGTGCATGGGGTGGGGTACCAGGTGTTCTTGTCCCTCAACGCCTATTGCGCGTTACCCGAGGTGGGCGCGCCAGTGCAGCTCCACGTGTACACACATGTACGGGAGGACACCCTCCAACTTTACGGGTTCATCGAGCCAGAAGAGCGTGACCTGTTCCTCGAGTTGCTAAACGTCTCCGGCATCGGGCCGCGATTGGCGCTGACGATCCTTTCGGGCTGCTCGGCGCGCGAACTTCGCGAAGCCCTGGCCAGCGAGGACGTGACCCGTCTTGTCGCCATCCCCGGGGTGGGCAAGAAAACTGCGGCCCGTTTAGTTGTGGAGCTGCGCGACCGTGTTGGCCGCGCGCCCGAAGGGACGCACCAAGGAGCTTCTGCCGGTCCGTTCTTGCCGATCGAGGAACAAGCCATTTCCGCGCTGGTGAATTTCGGGTTCAAGCCGGCAGTGGCAGCACAAGCGGTACGACAAGCCCGTTCGGCGGGAAGTCAGGGACTCGAGGCACTCATTCGCGACGCCTTGCGGAGGGCCGCCGCATGAGGCCCTTGCATGAATCCCGCAAACGATCCGCTCCCCCCAAGGAGTCGTCTTCCCCGGGCGAACGGCCCACAGCGCTTCAGCCCGCGACCCACGATGACGACCAGCTTTTCGATGCCAACCTGAGGCCACGGAAACTATCCGAGTATATCGGTCAGGAAGGGATCAAAGCGAACCTTCGCGTTGCGATCGACGCCGCGAAGAGACGTGGAGAAAGCCTGGAGCACTTGCTTATTTACGGCCCGCCGGGTTTGGGGAAGACCTCGCTGGCTCACATCATCGCGCGCGAGATGGGGGTGAATATCTACACGACCTCGGGTCCGGTCATTGAGCGGCCGGGTGACCTCGCCGCCATTCTCACGAATCTGCAAGCCGGCGACGTGTTGTTTATCGACGAAATCCATCGCCTGAGCCGCGTGGTCGAGGAAATCCTCTATCCGGCGATGGAGGATTATCAGATTGACGTGCTCATCGGCCAAGGCCCGAGCGCACGCTCGATCCGGCTCGATTTGCAGCGCTTTACCTTGATCGGTGCCACAACGCGGGCCGGGCTCCTGACTTCTCCTCTGCGCGATCGCTTTGGGGTGAGCCTGCGACTCGATTTCTATTCCGTCGCCGAACTCACGGAGATCGTTCGTCGCGCCGCCCAAATCCTGAACGTGCCCATCGACGCCGCCGGGGCCACGGAAATTGCGCGGCGCTCGCGAGGAACGCCGCGAATTGCCAACCGCTTGCTGCGCCGCGTGCGCGACTTTGCCCAAGTGCGTGCCGCTGGACAAATTGATGCCGCAGTCGCTGACGAAGCGTTGCGGATGCTCGGGGTCGATCAGTTTGGGTTCGACCCCATGGACCGCACCCTTCTGGCCACCATCATCGATAAGTTCGACGGCGGGCCAGTGGGCCTTGGCACGTTGGCGGCAGCAGTCGGTGAGGAGCGCGACACCATCGAGGACGTGTACGAACCTTTCCTGCTGCAAGAGGGTTTCCTGGCGCGTACGCCTCGGGGCCGCATGGCTACACGCCTCGCTTACGAAGCGTTGGGCCGAACCCCGCCCCCTCATGCACGCCAAGCAAATCTGTTTGTTAAACTTTAGCCGCAGCTAGGTGCAATGGAGGCTACCGTGTCGGAACTTGGTCGGTTCCTCATTGTAGTGGGCATCGTGCTCGTCGGTCTCGGACTGCTGCTCAGCCTCGCTGGCAAGGTTCCCTGGCTCGGCCGTTTACCAGGGGACATTTACTACAAGACGGACCACGTCACCATTTACTTTCCCCTGATGACCTCCATCGTGATCAGCCTCGTGCTGACGTTGTTGCTGTATCTCTTTCGGCGCTGACGCCCTGAGGCAACCACCGGCAAACCACGCCAGGCAACCGAAGTGCCGCAGGGAAGCCGGTGAGCCCCTGTTGCAGCGCCCCCTAAAGCGCAACTTTCAGCTTGACTGAGGGAGAGCGAGTCAGAAAATCTTTTCGGCATCAGGAGGTAGGTCGGCTATGCCAAAGTTCGCACTGTTTCTCACGACAGTGGCCATGGTGGCCGTATTGACCCCAGCCCCGTCGGAGGCGCTTTCCCCTCAAGCCCAAGCTGCACGGCTTTGCCGAGCAAAACTCACCAGCAAGGGGAAAGCATACGCCAAAACCCGGAGAAACTTGATTTTGGCTTGCACCAACAAGCTGCTGAAATGTGCTTTGCTCGAGGAAATTCATCAGCAAGACGTGAAGTCTTGCCGCGATACGGCAACGGCCTTCTGTGTGGCCAAGTTGATTACGCCAGGGCAAGGGCTCATGAAAGCGCGGGACAAGTTCGTGAACGACGTGGTGGCGGCGTGCACTCCTCTGGGAATCGCCCAAATGTGCTCGAGCGGCCCAGGAGGTTTGAACTTCAATAACCACGGAGCATGCGGCTCCGCGAATCCGAGCGGCTGTGGCGGTACGAATTTGCAAGACCTCGCCACATGTTTACGCGGAGTGATCGACTTCGAGGTAGAATTGGAGGTCAGCCGTGTGGCTCCACGAGCTGGCGTCTTGCTCGACAACACACAGTCCGTGGGGATTTATTTTTCAGCACTGCAGCGGCCTAGCTCCACCACCGTGGTTCTGAGCCCGGCCTCACCAGGTGTGCTGAACAACCCCGGTACGATTAACCTGCCGAGCACCGACCGGCTAGCAATCGATGCCACGGCTCTTGCCTGCGGCAGTAACTCCAGCAACGGCAAGGTAGAGGTGCGCGTAGGCACTGGAACAAGCTGCAACGACTTGATCCCGGTGCAAACGGTGGTCTCTCAGGAAAGTTACTTTCCCCCCGTGTATCTAGGTCCCTTCGAGCAAGACTTGCAGTACTGCATTACGTGGAAGGACCCAGGCAGTGGCGGCTGTACGACTGGGCAGGGCTCGTCGGCATTTGGTACGATCGACGTTACCCCCGATGGCTCTTCCCCACCGCCCTTGCCAGCCTCGACCGTGTTGGCGTGCCACAAGAGATTTCAAGGTTCCGGCAAAGGTTTAGCCGCTCTCGCCGCCAATAAACTTCACGCATGTGGCGACAAGGTGGCCAAGTGCGAGCTTGCCAACGAGATCGACGGCGCCGGTACATGCACGCCGTCGTACACAACCCCGTGTTCGACGATCGACTCTGCGATCGACAACAAGCTCAACACCGGGCAAAGCAAGATCACGCAGCCACTCACGCCCTGCACACTTTTGACCTTCCAGCAGTTGCGGTCGTTCGTTGGAGGCCTTGGATTCAGGAATCCTTTCGCTGGTTGCGCTTCGGCGCCCGACTTGAACGCGCTAGCCAACTGCGCGCTGACGGACGTGAGATGTTTCGTGGAGATGAGCAGCGGAACTCGCGACCCCCGACTAAAGCAGTGGCTCACCACTGCCGGGTTAAACCCGACCGCCGATTTTCCCTGCGTGCCGTAATTGGAACGTCCCAACTGGAATGGGCTCGAGGGCTGGACGCGCCCGAGCGTCCAGCCCTTTTTGTTTAGGATCAGCCGGATCGAACACGGTAGACGTCAGAGGCGAACCCGGAGTCCGTCGTGGGCGAGCTCCAAGCCGAGCGCATCCCGCCGTGCAAGCACATCCCGCCCCAAGTGCGTGAGTATCATACGGCGGCACCGAAACTGGGGGAAATTTGCTTCGAGGGTGACGTACGCCAGATGATTGGGGACTACCGTGTCGAAGAAGCTACATTCGCAAATGAACAGGTCAGCCCCCTCGGAGCGCCCGAGGAGCTCATCCGTCCAACCTGTGTCGCCGGAATAAACAACCCGCCGCCCGCCGATGGTTACGGACACCCCGAAGGACACTTCTTCTTGCTGGTGAGGCACGCGGAATGGCACGAGCTGGCCACTGGGCAGTTCGACGCACTCTTCAGGTTGGACCTCGCGGTAGCGGACTTCGAACGGCAAAGGCCTTCGGCCCACGTCGCGATAGAGCGTGCGAAAGAGCGTGGCCACGCGGTCGGCCGTACCCGGAGGCCCCACGACTTCCAGTGAGCGTTGGCGATGCGCATGGTAGATCCATTCCAAAAACAAGAACGGTAGTCCGCCAAAGTGGTCGCCATGCAAGTGGCTGAGAAACACCGTATCGATCGTTCTTACGTCGACTTCATGGCGCTGAAGTGCCGCCAGCGTGGTCACCCCACAATCCAAAAGCACCGAACCACTGGGGCTCACGAGCAAGTAACCGGCTTGGTGCTGCCCCCCTGAACAAAACGCATCTCCGGCCCCTAAGAACAATACCTCAACGGCCTCGTCCATGATCCTCGATCCTCCCCAACCATGGTTTCAGGCCTGCTGGGGCCGTTCGGCGAAGCGCAGAAGCTCGCGCGCAACCACCAGGGTCTGGGCCAGCGTAAGCCCACGCCCAGCTTGGACATCCCGTACCAGCGCCCGCAGCGCTTGGAGTTCGCCCTCCTGCCCTTTTGCCTCGAAGAGCAAGCACTGCTCCACAGTTTTCCCATGTTGTCCGCAGGCCAGTACGCGCTCCGTCAGTTTTCGGTGGGCCACGGCGATGTCGCGCAGCACCTCCGCCAGGGCACGCTGTTCCCAGCGATCTTCGGTGTCGATGCTCTCCACGCTGCGCCGGAGCCAAGCAAGGGAAAACAACTCCGCCACGCCATAGTATGACCGTGCCACGATCACAGGGCTTTGCTCCATGCCGGCAGCGATTTCTGCCACCTCGAAAAGTTCGGCTGCGCGTAAGATCACTGCGACACGGGTAGCCAGCTCGCGGGGAACACCCAACGTAGCCAGTCGTTCTACCGCTAAATTCCACTCCCCACGTGCTTCCCCTTCCAGTACCTCGGGAATCGAGCCCCATAAGTCTGCTGTGGCGCGCCGTAAGGCCTCGTACATGTCCACGCACGGCACGTCGCGCGGCTGTGTCTCCAAGTACCATGTCACGGCCCGCTGCATTCCCTGCTCGAACAGCAGTAAGGATTCCCGCTCACTCTCCGCGGAAAGGGTGGAACACAACTCGCTAACTTCGGTCCACAAGTGGTCCCAATCCAACACGCTGCCCACCACGCAAACGGCTCGGATCACCTCGTCCACTTTGGCGCCGGTATCCCGGACGACTCGAGGCACAAAAGTGATGCCCAAACGATCGATCACGGTGTTCGCCACCTCCACGGCAATGATCTCCCGCCGCAGGGGGTGGCTCCGCACGGCCAGGCCAAATCGCTCGCTAATGGCCGCTGGAAAGTAAGCGCGCAAGTACGTCTCAAAAAAAGCGTCGTCCGGTAGCGTGCTTGCCAACAGTTCCCGCTGCAGCCAACGCTTGCTGTGGGACAACAGCACGGCCAACTCCGGGCGAGTTAAGCCTAGAAATACCGGGCGGCGGGCACGCAACTGATCTCGGTCAGGCAACTGCTCGGCACGGCGATCGAGCAATCCCTCGGCCTCGAGCTGAGCCATCCACTCGCGGAACTCGTGCAACCTCGTCCGGCTGCGCCAGTGATCCAAGCTCAAAACTCGGGCCTGGCGCCGGTTGTGATCGAGCACTCGCTCGATCACCTCTGGCTCCACCATTTCCAGCAGACGATTGCGTTCCTCGAAGGTTAGCTGGCCGGCCTCTACCGCTGTGGCCAGACAGATCTTGAGGTTCACTTCGTGGTCCGACATGTCGACACCGGCAGAGTTGTCAATCGCGTCGGTGTCGATTCCGCCACCTTGGAGAGCGAACTCCACACGGGCACGCTGGGTAAACCCGAGGTTGCCACCTTCTGCGGCTACCTGAACGCGAAGCTCGCGGGCATCCACACGCACGGCGTCGTTCTCCGGGTCGTTGGCCGCCGCGTGAGACTCGTCGCTTGCTTTCACATACGTCCCGACACCTCCGTTCCACAAGAGATCGGCCGGCATGCGCAAGACCGCACGCACAAGCTCTTCTCCGGAGTACTCGCGCCCCTCGAGCCCGAGCATGGCCTGTGCCTCCGGAGAAATTTGCACGCGTTTTGCCTGCCGGGGATGCACGTCCCCACCTGGGCTCAAGATGGCTCGGTTGTAATCGGCCCAGCTCGACTGGGGCAGGCGAAACAAGCGTTCTCGTTCGTTGTAAGATCGCAGCGGGTCAGGGTTCGGGTCTAAAAACACGTGCCGATGGTCAAACGCCGCGCGCAGCCGCAGGCGGCGTGACCACAGGAGCCCATTTCCGAACACGTCGCCGCTCATGTCGCCAATGCCGACCACGTCCAGGATTTCCTGGTCGATGTTCCGGCCTCGGTCGCGAAAATGTCGCCGCACGCACTCCCAAACGCCCTTTGCCGTGATCCCTTGCCTCTTGTGGTCGTAACCGTGCTTGCCCCCGGAAGCGAACGCATCGCCAAGCCAAAAGCCCCGCTGGACCGCCACCTCGTTTGCGAGATCGGAAAACGTCGCCGTTCCCTTGTCTGGCGCCACGACTAGGTAGGGATCGGGGCCATCGTACGCCACGACGCGAGGTGGTGTATCCACACGTCCTCGGACCACGTTGTCCGTGATCTCGAGCAACGCCTCGATATACGCTCGGTAGGCAGCCGCAGCTTCGGCTGGGGGAACCGGGTACGCTCGCGCACGCCGCACCACGAAGCCACCCTTGGCTCCTCCGGGCACGATCACTGCGTTTTTCACGTCCTGTGTCAGCATTAGCGCCAGCACTTCGCTGCGGAAATCAGAGCGGTCGCTTTGCCGAATACCCCCACGCGCGACCCTGGCCGCTCGCATATGGATGCCTTCGACCAGCGGCCCATGCACGTAAGTTTCGAACAACGGCTTCGGGCCCGGCCCTGGAAGCCGCCGTCCATCCAGCTTCAACGTCACCCCGCGAGGTTCTCTCGGCTCATCTGTCGGAACGAAGTACGAGGTTCGCACCGTAGCCTGGAGGATGGCGAACAAGGCTCGCAGTAACCGATCTTCTTCGATCGCCGAGACGCCCTCCAGCGCTGCCTCGAACCGAGACTGGTATTCTCGCAAAACCCCTTCCTCCCGTTGACGAGGAGGCTCGGGTCGGTCGGGGTCGAACTTCGCGTGGAAGTACTCCCACAAGGCGTGGGCGCAGGCCGGCGCTTCGACCAAGGCACGCACCAGAACTTCGCGCGCTGCTAGGCGGAGCTGCACCGCGTAGTTGGTGTACGCGCGCAGGAGATCCACTTGCCGCCAAGTCAAACCGGCGCGAACGATCAGGCTGTTGAGGCGATCGTTTTCGAGTTTGCCAGCGTACAGCAACGGCAGCGCGTCGCGGACGCGCGGTGCGATTTCTTCCAAAGCAAGGGGCACCCCCCGCGCATCGCGCACGGGGAAGGAATGCATCTGCACGCGGCCAAGCCCCGCGAGTTGCAGCTCATGGGCATCTTGGGCCAAGACCTGAAAACCCAGGTTTTCCAGGAGGGGCAAGAAATCGCTCAGCACCAGGGGCGGGCCAGGCAAATACAATTTGAGCACAATCTCGCTCGGATAGGCGCCGGCAGTTCCTGCGGGCAGCAAATCCACCTGGGCCGTGCGCGTCGCCAACACCGTCTCGAGGTTGGCCACATCGACCAGCGCTGTCTGCACATCCGTTGCCGCGCGATACCCTTCGTCAAAAACCGCCACATACCGATCAGCCAAGTTTCGCGCGATTTCCGGGGAGTACCGCTGTTCCAAGAGGGAGCGGAACCGATCCGCCCACGTTTGCGACAAGGAACGAATCCGCCGGACCAAGTCTTCGGCCGGCATGGGCTTGATCGCACCACTCCGAGAAGAAACGTAGAAGTGCAGCCGAGCATGACGACGCTCGTCTAAAGCCACGCGGCTTTCGAGAATCTCGGCGCCGCCAAAGTCTGCACGCAACTGATCTGCGACTTGCCGCTCGAGCTCGTGGGAAAAGCGGTTCCGTGGAATCGATACGGTCACGAACACGCCACGCTCGATCGGATCAGGGTGGATAATCACCGCGACCTCTTCCGTTTCCTCGGCAGCCTGCAACACCCGGATGGTTTCCCGAAGTTGCCCGGGATCGAGCGCGAGCAGTTGCACGCGCGAGCAGCTATTGAACAAGGCAACGATTTCCTTGTAGGAGTGTGTGCCCTCGTCCGCTCCCTCGGCCTCCAAGATATGGGCAAGTTTGAGCCGCAATAGCGGCACGCGCATCGGTTCCTCGGCGTACGCGCGAGCCGTGAACAGGCCGAGGAACCTTCGCTCCCCGACGACCACTCCGGCGCTGTCGACTTGTTTGATCCCGATGTAATCCATGTGGCCCGGCCGGTGAATGGGGCTTTGTGCATTGGTTTTCGAGATCAGCCACAGCGGAGGCTCGTTCAACCTTCGCCGCAACGCTTCCGGCAGAGGGCGTGCTTCGAAGTACTGCGAGCGTCGCTCGTTGCGTAAAATGCCTAAACCCGTTCCTGGGCGCACTTGAGCGACACGCTCGCGCCCATGGCCACGAAACTCGTACTCACGATACCCGAGGAAGACGAAATTCTTTTGTCCCAGCCAATCCAAAAAAGCGGCAAACTCATCGACATCCGCTGACCAGGGGCGTGGTAACGTGTGGCTACGCAATTCGTCGGCAATCTCTTCTGCCTTGTTGCGCATGGCCCCGTAGTCGTCGGTCGCCCAGACAACGGCCGTCAACCGCTCCTGCAGCAGCTTGGTGAGTTCCACGGGATCGGCCACACTGTCCACTTCCACCCGTAAAACCGATTCGCGCTGGCCAAATTCGCCGCGCGCGGTGATCGCCCGCAAATCTCCTGCTTCGTCTCGCTCCACCACGAAAATCGGATGCAGCAGTTGGCGGATACGGGCACCGGCAGCGCGTAGCGTTTCCTGCACCGTGTCCACAATGAAAGGCCGGTCGCGCATCCACGTGCGCACCAGGAACACTTTGGCTTGCCGAGAATCCGGAACGACCTCCACCCGTGGCTCTTGCTTGGCCGGCTGCTGCAAGAAGCGGAACACTTCATGCACCAGCTCAACAACCTCGTCTGGCGCCTCGTGGGTTAGCAAGTCGGCCCCGGAACGCTGTAACCATTGTTTGGTGAGTCCTTCGACCAGCACTCGCTCCCCTGGGGCCACGCGCTTGCGTAGCTCCTCGAGCACGAGGCGTAACTGCCCCGATTCATCGCCGGCGGACGATGCCGGAGGCTCTGCCGGTGGCCGCTCGTCCTTTTGCTGTTGGGCTCGTTCGGCCATCAAGCGCGCGATGGCTTTGGATAGCTCAGCCACGGCTCAACCCTCCTTTAAACCTTGAGGATGCTCCTCTTGCAGCAAGTCGGCAACGTACCACTGCCCAGCTTGGCGAAACCCCCCAGCAGCTAAAAGCGGCACGACAGAGCGATTGCTTTCCGAGGCTCGGAAGACCACGACCTGACAATCTCGCTTTTGGGCACGCTTCCGGGCAAAACTGAGAAGGAACTCTCCGACACCCACATTGGCTACACCGGGGGATACGAAAATGCTACTGATCTCGGCCCTTCGCGGAGCCACTAACTCCCGCACGTACACGATGTGCACCAAGCCCACCAGAACATCTCGGGAGAAAGCAAGGTAGAGATCGTTCCCTAAGTCATGCACGATGTTCCGAAAGCGGCGCAAGGTCCGGCGCTCCGGTAACAAGCTTCCGGCCCCGCACTGTGCGACCAAGGACGCCACCGCGTCAAAGTCACGCCAGTGAGCTCGTCGAATGAACAGCTCCGTACTTCCCTCTTGCGCCATGGTCCGCGTGCATAGCACGCACTACGCGCGGGATCCCACCTACACGCTTGCGGAACGTTGGTGCTGTTTGCGGTAGCTCCCGCCGAAAAGAAAATGGCTTTTAGGGGCCAAAGCCGCACGCCAAATTCGTTCTCGTGATTCCCAGTGCGGCAAGAGATCAAAGCTCCCGCACAACGCAGCTTCACTGGCCCCGGCGGATGGTGTGTTACGGGTTGCCAGGCTCTGGGGGAGCGGCCGCCGTATATACGGCAAAGACCGTGTCTCTGCCGTCGACGACAGCCCGGCGAACGATGCGCATTCCCAACTTTTCCATGACGCGGATGGATGCACGATTACCTGCGTCAGCGCTCGCAACGATCCGCCGAAATCCGAGCACCTCTACTCCGTAACGAAGCACGGCCGTGGCTGCTTCCGTAGCGTAACCCTGCCCCCAGTAGCCCTCCGCCACACCGTACAACAATTCTAACTCTGGTGGCTCCCGAAAATACCAGAACCCGGCAAATCCAATTGCCACTTTGTCGGTCCGATGCCGTGCAAGCCACAAACCCGTTCCTTCACGTTCGTACAGGTTGCGACTCTGTTCAATCATCCTGCTGGCCTGGGACCACTCCAGTACCTGTCCGTCGAAGAGAAAGCGCCGGACTCCCGGCGCAATCCAGATTTGGTGCAACTCTTCGATATCGCCCGCGTTGACCGGACGTAAGACCAGCCTGGCCGTTTGCCGTTGGGGTGACGCGGTGCCGCCAGAGCGAACAGTCACGGCTTCGAGGATGTCGCCTTTCGCTCCGCTTTCGGCAGCGGTGGCGGATCGCCCACCTCGAGCGCATCCGCCAAGGCACGCAAAAGGCTGGCACCCTCCCCTTTCCAAGTGCTCCCATGCATGCACGCTAAAGTCGAAGGGGCCACTTGAGCTAGCCGATCGAGGATCGCTCGGGCATTTCGCGTGTGGGAAAAGTAATCCATAGCTTGCCGGAAACTTTCACTTGGACCGAGAATGTCTCCCTCCGTCATTGCTGGCTGCCCTGAGCCTGGCTGGGTAAACAAATCTCCGCAGAGCAAAGTTTGCGTGCGTTCCTCGAACAATACGCCACATTCCCACGCGTGGGGTACATGCGGCGTGTCGAACCAGCGCACCGTATGCGCCCCGAGAACGAGCCTCTCGCCATCACCAAGAGCTCGTGGCGCACGGTCGGCCAGGTCAGCGATGGAAACCTCCGCAGCCACCACGCCGCAGAGGGGAACAGCATCCGGGGCCACCGCCAACCATTCGTTCAACGACCCACACTCGTCTGCCTCGACGTGCGACAGCCCAATGTAGCGGAGCTTTGCCGGAGGCATGAGCGTCGCCACTACCTCGACCACTAAGGGAAACATGCGGCGTGGCCCGGTATGGAACAGTAACGGCAACTCATCGGCGATCAAAAACTGATTGAACGAAAAGCTGTCCGGTACACCTCCTAACGCAACTGGTGTGGAAATGCGGTAAATCCCTTCGGCAATCTCCGTAACGTAGGTCACCTTCTTCACTCCCTTCGTTCCCCGACCTGACGCGATCCGGCCACGCCGTGAAACAACATGCTGCACGTTTCGTGGCTCGACCAGCTAGCTTCGGGTGTTGGATGCTTTGCTCCCTGCATCGCGCCCTTGCCCATGCGAGCGCCTGCTGGGCCAGCTTCCAGCGCCCGTCCCTCGCAGCGGCAAGGGCTGGCAGTTTGCGTCAGGAGTTCAAACAAGCCCGCTGCACCCCTTTCGCCAAGCACCGCAGCAGTACCGCTCGGTTTACCCAGGGCTGGCAAATTTGCTGTGCTAGAGCCGTCAGTTGCTTCGCACTCTGGAGGGCGTTTGCCCTCCCACCACACTTCGCCATGTCTTTCCCGACCTTTCAACCCTGCCTCCGCAGGGCTCGCTGTTGCTCCGGGCGATGATGAACCGCGCAAAACGAGGTGCGATACAGGGTGACTTCCCACCTTGGCAGACGGGGCACCACGCTCCTTCGCACAAAGTCGGAGCTTCTGCCTATCAGCTCGGCACACCAAAAGCCACGTGCAACGAAGGTATTTTGCCGGCCTCGAGCTTACGAGGAGGCCGCCGGGCTAACATTTGCCAGGGGTCTCCTCCACTCGAGTTCCTGCGCCAAACCCAAGTTCCGGGAACTCGCGAGGGTGACAGCGATCCAAGGCCCGTTTTCACCCTCGCCGCCGGACAGTGCGTTTCCGGCCAAGGTAGTCCACGAGGAGATAACGACCGAGGTCCTGCGGATCCGTGTACAAGGCGCGGCCCTTGTTGATGCGGGTCATTTTCTCCACGAAGGCACGCAACGCGGGGCTGTCATCGAGCATAAACGTGTTGATGACAATACCCTTTCGTGTCACTCGCTCCACCTCGCGCAGCGTTTCCTGCGCCGCCCGGATACTAATTCCACCGAAAGAAAGCGGCCACTCGCAGTACAAGCGCCCTCGGGAGAAGTAGGCTGTCGGCTGCCCATCGGTAATCACGATAATGTGCCGGTTACTAGCGGGGTGCCGATCGAGGAGGTCAGTGGCCAGACGCAGCCCCTCCTGCAAGTTCGTGAAGGGATCGCCCATGTTCCAGGTCACCTCCGGCAGGTCTTGCACCCGGAGTTCGCGAGCACGGGTGTAAAAACCGACGATGCCAAAGTAGTCGCGGGGGAAGCGCGTGCGGATGAGCGTTTCCAAGGCCAGCGCCACGCGTTTTGCGGCCGGGAAGCGGCCTTCCCAGCTCATCGACCAGCTCATGTCGAGGAGCAGCACGGTGGAGGTAGTCGTGGCGTGGTCGGTTTCGTACACGACGAAATCTTCCGGCGCCAACTCAATCGGTGTACCCGTGTTTCGCCACAGGGCGTTTTTCAACGTTTGCACCAAGTCGAGGTGAACCGGATCACCGAACCGCAGGGGTTTGCTGCCTTCGAGGCGCAGTTGAGCATGGCCACGATGATCGGTGGCGTGGCCGCCAAATCGGTCGCGTAACAAGCCCTGGTAAATATCCTGCAGGGCAAGCTGCCCAAGACGCCGCACGCCTTTAGGGGAAAGTTGCAGGCGCTCCCCGCTACGCACCAAGTAGCCCGCATCCTTGAGCATCGTGCGGATCGATTGGAGCTGCTCGACCGCGATGACTGCTTCCACCCCCAACAATTCTTCCAAATCCTCCAGGTCGATTTGGTCGAACGCTTGGTGCGCCAAGGCATCTTCGAGGCGTTTCAGCCGCTGGAAGCGATGCATCAACTCGACGGCGTCTTCGTAATCGAGAGATTCCTTTCCCCGGAAGAGAGCACCAAACTGTTGGATAAACTGATCCAGCTCCTCGGCATCTTCGAACTCCTCCAGGGCACGAGCGAACTCTCTGGCAGCATCGCGATCCACGAAGGAATACTGGCGCAACGCACGCATCGTGCGGCTGAGACCAGTGGGAAGCTGATCCAAGAAGTCGAGTTTCTCCTGATGAGAAGGGTGATCGGAAAGCTGCTCCCGCAACGAGTCGCGCTCGAGCTCGAGAATCTCGTCAAGCCGATCACCCAACCGCTCCAGGGCGCGATCGAGATTGTACCGCTCGAACTCCTCCTGGATTTTACGGCGCACTTCTTCCAGGAGTTCATCCAAGCCAACCACTCGGACATCTTCCCAATCGATCCCGTGGTGGAGGAGCCAATCGAGGGCCTGGACCAAGTTGTCCGTATGATCCAGGTAGCGCCGCAATTCGCGGAACACCCGATCGGCGTCGAGCGGGCGCCGTTGGCGGCCATCCCAAACCGTATAGCGGGTAATCAGCATGCGGCCTCTTTCCCGGCAAGCGACACGGGCCTGGTCAGTGCCGGTAAGTCAAACGGCCTCCTTGCCGTTCCTTGTTCAATTTTTGGTGCTGGTGCAGCCCCTCGAACAAAAACTCGGTCACCGACGCAATGAACGCCGGACTTTCAATGCTCCCGAACTGCCTGACTGCATGCTCCAGCCCTGGTATGGCATGCACTCCCTCCAGGTATTCCTCTGAGGGCATCATGTCCGACACTTCCACGCCCCCGCCCCCTTCGAAGTAACTGAGAATCGGCCGCAAGTCTTCGAGCTTGCACCACCGGTCGAACACTTTCAGCACAGCCCGATCGAGCAAGCGGTCGAAGAGATCGACCGGGCTTTTGTCGTCGCCCAGATATTCGATCTCCAACTTACCCGCAGTCGAGGCGAGCATGGCGTGCAAGTCGCTAATGCGTGGCACGATTTCTGGCTCCTGGTTCCGAATGGCTCGCTTTTCCGCGTTGCTCAGCAAACTTTCGTAATTGTTGATCGTGGTACGCACGCTCACTCCCGATGTTTGGTTGATCTCGTTGCTAGCCCGTGCCTCGAAGGTAAGCTGAGCGACGATTTCCTTCATAAATTGCGGCACGAGCAACGGACGGCTTGCCGACCGCGGAAGGGCAGCCTCTTGCTCCATGATGGCAATCTCGTCCTCTAACCGGCGCGGGTAGTGCGTGCGGATTTGCACATCGAACCGGTCCTTGAGTGGGGTAATGATGCGGCCGCGATTCGTGTAATCCTCCGGGTTAGCGCTGGCGACAATCACGATATCCAGCGGCAACCGGATCTTGTAGCCTTTGATCTGGACGTCCTTCTCCTCCATCAAGTTGAAGAGCCCAACCTGGACCTTCTCCGTCAGGTCGGGCAGCTCGTTGATGGCGAAAATTCCTCGGTTCGTGCGGGGAATGATGCCAAAGTGGATCGTATCCTCGTCGGCAAGGTAGCGCCCCTCGGCAACCTTTACCGGGTCGATTTCGCCAATCAGGTCGGCAATGGACACATCAGGAGTCGCCAACTTCTCCCCGTAGCGTTGCTCGCGCCCAATCCACACGATCGGCAGTGCGTCACCCAACTGCGCATGCTGCTCCCGACACCGCTTGCAAATCGGGGCATAAGGGTTGTCATGAATGGGGCAACCGGCAACTGCTGGGACCAGTGGGTCGAGCAACCGCACCAGCGAACGGATGATTCGCGATTTCGCCTGCCCGCGCTCGCCGAGAAAGACCATGTGGTGGCCTGCAAGGATCGCATTTTCGATTTCGGGGATCACCGTGTCATCGAAACCGACGATTCCTGGTAGGAGAGGCTCACCTCGCTCGAGGATCGCAACTAGGTTGCGACGCATTTCCTCGCGAACCGGCACCACTTCATAGCCGCTCGCCCTAAGGTCCCCGACGGTACGAATGTTTTCCATTTCCATGCTTTTAGCGCCTTGCGACCACGAGTCGACGCTACGAATTATACGGGCGAAATTCTGCGCGGGCAACGGAGAACACGATAGATCGGTGTCCGCCTGGATGTCGTTCAGGCACTGGCGCAAAAACCAACTTACGGGCCTTTCAAGCCCGGAGATGCCTCGACCGAAAAAAATCGGAGTTGGCAGATGAAATCACTCCATCGGGGTCGCATGAGCCGTTCGAACGCTCGCTGCGCGGCTTCGCTGAAGCAACCTTTGCTTGGCTTGCAGATCAGCAGTCGTGGCTCGAAGGCACCACGAGTCTGTGGCTCACTGCATGGGGATTGAGCTCGTTCCCACTTTGGCACCCTGCACACCAAGGCTCTGACTCTAAAGGGCGACCCACCCTGGAGATACCTGATCAAGTCCGTCGCAAAGCTCGCTTCTTGCGAAGAACCTACGCCACACCTGCGTGGGGTACGCGCTGCGCGGGCTTCAGAAGATTCACACGTGGTACGAGCAGGAACCATGGAGTTTGGGAACCTGGTGCATCTGTGCAGGCACCCGGAAGGAACCGAACACGATCGAGGTGCCAGTAGCCGCGGTTCACGAGGACCAATATCGACCAGGGCGGTAGTTCCCGAAGTACCAGTGATTCCCTTCGATATCCTTTGCCATGTAACCGCGCGCCCCGTACTGTTCGTCCCGAAGATCGTCCGTGATCTCAGCACCTGCTGACTTGGCACGCGCGCAATGAGCGTCCGGATCAGGAACGAACACAGAAATCACCTGGTTCACCGCCGGAAGATCCAAGGGGCTAACCCACCCACGCTCGGGCTTGCAGGAGCTCACCATAATGACCCCATCGCCCAGGCTGAGCTCTGCGTGCAGGATCGATCCGTTCTCGCCCGTTACAACCATCCGTTTGACGAACCCAAACGCGCGGCAAAGCCAGTCGATCGCCGCCGGGGCATCGCGGTAATAAAGGCAAGGGAAAATATTGGCCGACGTCGTATTCGCCTCACGAGCCATCTGGCTAACCTGCGGTCAGCACTGATGAGACAAACATATCGCGCAGCGCAGCGTACTCTGGGCGCGGAACAACCAAATTCCCAGCCGCCAAGCGATACGGGACAAGACCTTTCGAAGCCACGCCCTCAGCGCATACCTGACGCTAGAATGTTCTTCAACACTGGCTGCAAAGCAAACTCATCGACCCGCTTCCGCATGCCGTCGCTGGCTCCCTGCTCTGTCCCGCCGCACTCCACAGTCCACCCGTTGGCCTCCGCCGCCAACAGGCAGCATTCGACCTCAGGCACCCAGTCGTGGAGGGATGCGCCGCGCCAGTAAACCTGAACCGTAACTCCCTTAGCGCAAAGCTCAGTTTTCCAACTCGCCTTCGGCCAAGTCCCTCGCGGTCGGGCCGTGACTCTCCCTCCTCCCTTGCGGTCTGCCATTCGCGGGCTGTGACCCGCGTTGAAACGGCGCGCTGTTCTGCACCTACGGTTGCCGGCCAGCACTCCTTCCGAAAATCCGTCGCGCGCAGCCAAATTACTGGCGGGGTGCCGCAGCGGACGAAGTCTTCGAACGGGCGCAGGCTTCCACGGCGCAATTCAGCGATGACGTGGGGCAGAACCCATCAAACAAGGGGCGCAGGTCCGGCCCTGTACTCTGTGGCCCACAAACGAAAAACTCCCCAGAAATCAGGTTAGCGCGGGGGCACGATCCCGTTCCCTGGAAACGCATTTCAGGACTCGAACTCGCACCGTGGCAAACCTGACTGCCGGATTATGGATTGCAAGGTACCGATACGGAGTTCCCGCTGATCTGGCACAGGAACGGTCACCGTGCCTTGCGACAGTTTCTTCTGCATGACGATGTGGCTTCCTCGTCGGCGCACTTCGACGAAGCCATGTCTGGACAAAATCGCGCACACCTCGCGACCGGAAAGAACTCGAAGCTTAGCCAGCGTCCACCTCTACCTGCGTTACAAAAATCTCCCCGCCAAGACGCCGCTGGATTTCCTCGGGCGAGGCTACCTCAAAAAAAAGTTCCAGCGCTTCCCGAAGGTTATCCCGAGCCTGTTCCACGGTATCGCCTTGGCTCGCAATGTCCAACTCGGGGCACAAAGAAACATATCCCTCGCCTTCGCGCTTAATGATCGCGGTGAGTTTCATGAATCAGTCTCCTACTTGCACACCCATCCTCTTGCTAGATGCAACGAACGAATAAGTAAGCCAGCAAAGTCCATTGATAAAGGTCCTTCTTCCGGCATTGTTCAGAACTCAAGGACGGTACCCTCCCGATCGCAGGCACTCATCCTACGAGGCCATCGCGCGCAGCCGAATTATTGGCAGAGTGCCGCAGCGGATGGAGTCTTCGAGCGGCTCAAACCACGGCGCCATAATTCGGCTCGGACGTGGCGCGGCAACGAGGCTAACGGCCTCCAAGTGCCTGTTTCCAGCCCTCGCGGCCGGTGGGACTGCGCCAACAGTTTGGATTTCTTGTCTCAGGGGAACTTTCGTCAATCAGGAACCTGGTCACCGCCTCTGCGACACTCAAAATGACCAGGTTGAAAATGCTTGGGTTCCGCTTCGAGGCGCTGGCTCTTCCCTACCGTGCCGGAAATAGGAAGAGCCGACACTTTTGAGACTCTCGCAGCTCCGCTGGATGATCGTTGCGAAGAAGCCAACGCGCCGTTGCCAGCAGTCCACCTCGTGGTGCTTGAACTCCGTATCATGGCAAAGTCTGCGCCCATGTTCAGGGCCGAGAAGCTTGCTCGGCAAGGCACCAACCGTGTGACCCACGCGATTATGTGCGGTTGCACGACTGGGTCGAACCGACCTTTGCCCAAGCGCGAGGTCGGCCGACGGTGTCTGACCGGCAGATCGTGAGCGACGGCCAAAGGGAGAAGCCCGGTGCGCTCCGCAAGCCAGATGAGATCTACTGCCATGAGGACGAAAACAACCGGAGCAATTTGGAAACCTGAGGCGACGTTCGCTCAACGGGTCTCCTCGAATGTGCCGCCGTGATGCGGCGGGGAGACGGCCCATCTCACAACCACCCTCAGTTCCCCCATCTCTTGTAGTGTGTGCAAAGCTCGCCACGCTCGACATCACTGGCACACGCACCTTGACGCCGTATTGTTGGGTGTCGGGAGGCTTGGGGCATTGAGTCCCAGAGCGGCAAATGTCGGGGAATACCGAGCGGGTCTGCGGTAATGCGCTTCGTAGCGCGGCCGTGGCCATCGGACCAGAAACGGCGATGATTTGCATCCCTGACTCGTTGGGCTGAGCCAACGGAAAGTTGCGTATAGGTGCCGAACGACTCCGGTAACGGTACGTGCTACTCAACCCCGAACTACTCCCAACAAACATGCTGGTGTTCGCTCCCAACACCCGCCAACACGTCCTCGCGCTTTCGTCAAAACGGCTACGGCCCGACCTTGTCTCTTTGCTAGCCAGGCCATTGACCTAACGATGCGCCCTCTCCAAAAGTTACTCGAATAAAACCGAGGAATCATGAGGCATTTGTCTTTGCAGCGTGTCGAATTCGAGGGCTTCGGTGGCGTGCGGCTTCGGGGCGACGCGTGGGGTTTAGCCTCTGCACCGCCGGTGTTGTTTCTGGCCGGCGGGGGGCAAACACGTCATGCTTGGGGCAACACAGCCCGGCAAGTGGCCGCGCGCGGCTGGCGAGCAATCACGCTCGACTTGCGTGGTCATGGCGAGAGCGACTGGGCACGGGATGCCGACTACAGCATCGAAAGCTTCGTGCGCGACTTGGAGGCGGTGGTTGCAGCGTTAGAGGTCGCACCCGTCCTCGTTGGAGCGTCGTTAGGCGGCATCACCGGTCTGCTTCTGGCAGGGGAACGGCAGCCCCGCGCATTTGCCGGGCTCGTCCTGGTAGACATCGCCCCGCGCATGGAGCCGCAGGGTGTGCAACGGATTGTCGCATTCATGCGCCGCCATCTGGACGGTTTTGCCTCGCTGCAGGAGGCGGCCGAGGCTGTGGCATCCTATCTGCCCCATCGGCCCCCGCCCAAAGACCTCTCTGGCTTGAAAAAAAACCTGCGCCGCGATGCGTCTGGACGCTATCGCTGGCACTGGGATCCCGAGTTTGTTCTTGGCCCCAAAACCCCCGATGCATCCCGTCAGCCCGAACGCCTTCTGGCTGCAGCCAAGAGGCTTCAGATCCCAACCTTGCTCGTGCGCGGACGCATGAGCGACGTGATCAGTCCTGAAAGTGTGCGTGAGTTTTTAGAGGCCGTTCCCCACGCTCGTTTCGTTGACGTCGCCGAAGCCGGCCATATGATCGCGGGCGATCGGAACGACTTATTTTCCACCGCAGTGCTCGAGTTCCTCGACAGCGGCCTGGAAACCCACACCGCACAGCAGTCGACAAACCAACGCAACCCGTAACTGCTCCAGGCTGCGCCGGCGGCTGAACAGCCCTGCTCCCTCTGCAGGGGGCTGCTTAAAACTCCTCGAACGGCAGCGGCTGCTCTTCTTCGTACATGATCGCAATGACTCGTTGGTTCGGGTTGCGGGAGTCCTCGGCAATCGTGACGTTGGCGATGAGATTGCCTTTCTTGTACGTCATGAACGCATGGTTGGGCCGGGCAAACTGCTGAGTGACATTCCATCCCGCGGCAGCCAGCTTCTCGTGGTAAAAGCGGTTGATCTCCTCCACCGTTCCTGGTGCTCGGAAAATTACGTTGTGCGCGTTGTTCGGCAGGTCGTGAACCTGTTCCAACTGCGCTCCGGCGTAGATCGGCACATCGGGAGGGAAATCCTCGGGTAAACTTACGGCTGCTGGGGTGGGCGACTCGGCTCCCTGATCCGTTTTTGGAGTCGGGGTGGCTTTTGCGAGTTGGGGAGATGGGCTTGGAGTAGAAACACTCGCCGCCCGCTCAGAAAATGCAGCCGGAGGAGGCTCAGGAGCCGGAGGCAGGGCGCGTTCACACGTACACGACGACATCGACATGGCCACGCCCAAACCCAACACCACCCAGTTTTGCATCGTTCTCATGCGGCACTTCTCCCCTTTCGCGCGGCAGCAATATAGCGAATGCTCTGTTGCACGTAACCCTTGCGTCCGCACCGATGTCACATTGCGCCAATTCCCCGTAGTCGTTAGCGTTGGCAACATGGAACAGCGCTTTTGCCCCTTTTGTGGCGTTGCTCGGCAGCCGGGGGCGCGCTTTTGTACTTCCTGCGGCCAACCTTTTGGCACCACCCTTCGCTACAACCTGCGCATCCCCCCACGTTGGGCGCCTTTGTTTGTGGCCGCCACGGTGCTGCTCCTCTCTGCTGGAGCAGTCGTGCATGGTCTCCTATTTCCCGCCCCGAGGGGAGGGATCAAAAAGGTCGAAACCGCAAGTCAAGAAACCCTGCCTGCCGACCACCCACCGGTGGAACTTCCGCAGCAGGTCAAGGAGGCAATCCGTGAGCTCGCTGAGCGCGCGAAAGGGGCTCCAGACGATCTGGCGTTGTGGCGACAAGTTGCGCAAGCCCAGTATCGAGCTGGATTCTTCGACCCAGCCTACTTGAACGAAGCCCGCAGTGCGTATCGGCACATTCTCGAGCGGGCTCCGGACGACTTGGAGGCTTTGCGTGCACTGGGCAACATCGCCTACGAACAGCGCCAACCGGCCGTTGCCGTCACTTATTATCGCCAGTATTTGGCGCAGAAGCCCGACGACTTGGAAGTGCGTACGGACCTTGGCACGATGCTGCTCGCGCTCGGAGAAACCGACAATGCGCTGGCAACCTACCAAGCTGTGCTACGCGACAACCCCAATTTCTTCCAAGCCCATTTCAATTTGGGCGTTGCTTACCATGGGCTAGGAAAGACCGAAGAGGCCATGGCGGCATTTGCCCGTGCCCGTGAGACGGCTCCCGACGATCGAATCCGCCAGCAGGTGGATCAGCTCATCGCCCGTATCCGGGGCGACGGAGCCGAGTCGCCAGCCAAGGCAGCGCAAGACACACCCTCCCCGCCAGCAGAAAGCCCCTCCTTTCGTGCGGCAGCAGAAAGCCTGTTTCGCCAAAACCCGGTCATGGGCCCCCGCGTGGATCGGATTGAGTGGGCCAACGAGGATTGGGCCAAAGTGTACGTGCGCGACTTCCCCATGGATCAGATGGGCAACGAAATGCGCAACCTGTTCCGCGAGCGCATGCTCTCACGGATTCGCGAGCAAAAAGAGCGGTTTCGGATCGCTCGAACAGTGCGCTTCGAGGTGGTTGACCATACCACCGGCCGGGTCATGGAAACCCTGGCCGAGTAACCCGCGCGGCTATGCACAACAACGCTGCCGGAACTCAAGAGCCGCCTAGCGGCTTACGTGACCTCGTGGTGGTAGCCTTCGAGAGTCGGCGTGCTGCGGAGCTTGCCGAAATGATTCGCCGTCACGGTGGGTTGCCGGTCTCCGCTCCAGCGATGCGGGAGGTAGCGCGGGAAAATCGTACCGAACTCTACGATTACGTGGAGCGGTTGCGAGCAGGGCAGTTCGATGTGGTCCTTCTGCTTACAGGGGTGGGGCTGAGAAACTTGGTGCAGCAAGTCGGAGACAAGTTCGCGCCGCAGGAGATCGCCGAAGCGTTGCGCTCCGCCACACTGGTAGCACGCGGGCCCAAACCTGTGGCAGCACTTCGGGAACTGGGACTAACCCCCCATTGGGTCGTTCCGGAGCCGTACACTTGGAGGGAATTGCTCGAGCTGCTCGACCGCCATGTGCCCGTAACGGGCAAAGCGGTTGCAGTGCAGGAATACGGATTACCGAACGAAGAGCTCCTGGAAGCGCTTGCCCAGCGCGGGGCAAGTGTGCACCGCGTGACGATTTACCAGTGGGACTACCCCGAAAATCTTGCACCGTTGCGCACTGGGATTCGCACCATTTTGGAAGGCAAGGCGGCCGTGGTTCTCTTCACCAGTGCCAACCAGGTGTACAACGTGTGGGCCTTCGTGGAACGAGAGTTCGAGTCCGAGTCAGACCTCTGGCGTGCGCGAATGCAAGAGACCGTTGTCGCTTCGGTGGGACCGGTGTGCTCCCAAGCCTTACGGCAACACGGCATTGAGCCCGACTTGGAAGCATCGCCACCAAAAATGGGCGCCCTCATGCACCTTGTCGCCCAGCAGGCCCGAGCCTGCCTGGAACAAAAACGCCGCAAGTGAGCAGCAGCGTGTAGGAAGGGCGCCTGCCGTGTCGAGGTCAGCCCTCGCTTTACCCCAGTTGTTTTTCTCTCTACACAGCGAGGCACTGTGACAGAAGCGCCGTTTCTTGCCGCTTGCCAGCGCTTACCGGTCAGCCCGACCCCGGTGTGGTTTATGCGTCAAGCCGGACGGTACATGCCCGAGTACCGGCGGGTACGTTCCCGACACGGCTTTCTTGAACTTTGCCGCTCACCAGATTTAGCCGCGGAAGTCACGGTGACGGCAGTGGAACGACTTGGAGTCGACGCCGCCATTCTGTTTGCGGACATTTTGTTGCTACTCGAACCGCTTGGCGTGGGACTCGAGTACTCCCGCAACGATGGCCCGGTCATTCACCGGCCGGTACGTGGCCCGGAAGATGTCGAGCGCCTGCCTCGCATCGATGCCGCAGCAGAGTTGCCGTACGTGTACGAAGCCGTTCGCTTGGCACGGAAAAGCCTGCGGGTACCTCTTATTGGATTTTCCGGAGCCCCCTTTACGCTGGCATCGTATATCGTGGAGGGCGGAGGCTCCCGCCACTACCTGCACACGAAAACTCTCATGTACCAAGCCCCGCAAGCCTGGCACCAGCTCATGGCGTTGCTCGTGGACAACGTGATTTCGTACTTGCGACGGCAAATCGAGGCTGGGGCACAAGCCGTGCAAGTTTTCGACAGTTGGGTAGGTTGCCTATCGCCACACGACTACCGGCAATTTGTCTTGCCTCACATGAAGCGGCTGTTTCAGGGCCTACCAGCACATGTTCCCACCATCCACTTTGGCACAGGTACCGCGGGGTTCTTGGAGCTTCTTCGTGATGGCGGAGGCACGGTCATCGGGCTGGACTGGCGTGTAGACCTTGCCGAAGGTTGGCAGCGGGTTGGGTTCGACCGGGCCATTCAGGGAAACCTCGATCCAGCGGCACTGCTGGCTTCGCGAGACCTTCTTTTCGAACAAGCGCGAACGATTCTGGATCGCGCCGGAGGGCGACCCGGGCACATTTTCAATTTGGGCCATGGCATCCTGCCGCAGACTTCGGTGGATCAAGTTCGAGCCTTGGTCGACTTTGTTCACGATTACAGCCAGGCGGCCGGAAAAAACGGGTAGCAGTCCAGCAGAAAGACCAGTCTTGGCGCTATGTACGATGCGGTTTTGTTGATTGCGTTCGGCGGCCCTCGGTCGCCCGAGGAAATCGACCCGTTTCTTGCACGGGTGGTTCGGGGCCGCAATGTTCCACCAGAACGCGTGGAGGCAGCGCGCCAGAACTACCTGGTCATTGGCGGGCGCTCTCCTCTTCACGACATCACCTTACGCCAAGCAAAGAGGCTCGAGGCAGAGCTTTGGTTTCGAGGCCAACATTTGCCCGTGTACATTGGCATGCGCAATTGGCACCCGTTTCTGCACGAAACGCTGGAGCAGATGTGGACCGAAGGGGTAAGGCGGGCCATCGGCATCATCATGTCACCTCAAGAGTCGGAAGCGGGGTGGCATCGCTACGTGAGCGACGTGGCCGAAGCCCGCGCCGCTGTTGGGGAGCAGGCCCCGGCAATCGACATCTTGCCATGTTGGAACGATCGAGCCGGCTTTCGCGAAGCAATGGCTTGCCATATCGCCCAAGCGCTAGCGGAGTTCCCCGAACCGGAACGGGCCCGAGTACCCGTTGTGTTTACCGCGCATAGCTTACCGGTAGCCATGGCCCGGCAAGCATCTTACGTTCAGCAACTCCAGTCCACCGCTGCCGACATCTGTGCTCGCTTGAAGCACGAACGCTGGGAGTTGGCGTTCCAAAGCCGCAGTGGTCCGCGGGGAGAGCCTTGGCTCGAGCCTGACATTTCCGATTGTTTGGCTCGTCTGGCCGGCGAAAAGGCCGATGCCGTCGTGGTCGCACCGATCGGCTTTGTGTGCGATCACGTGGAGGTGCTTTACGATCTCGACGTTGTCGCTCGCAATACCGCCAACCAGAAAGGCATTCGTTTCGTGCGGGCGCGCACTGTCGGGGAGCATCCAGCGTTTGTCCGTATGCTTGCAGAGTTGGTTCTGGAGCAAGTCCGAAAGCCGCACGTATGATTCCTCGCGTTGCCATCGTCGGTGGGGGAATTTCCGGGCTCGCAGCAGCCTACTGGCTCGTGGCCCGATCGGAGGAAAGCCGCCTTCCGGTGGAAGTTGTCGTCTTAGAAGCCGCGCCCCGAATTGGGGGTGCCATTACCACCGAAGAACGCGACGGCTTCATTTTGGAGGGTGGTCCAGACTCCTTTCTGACGGAAAAACCGTGGGCCCTCGAACTTGCCCGCCGCCTGGGCTTGGAGCACCGACTGATTGGTACCAACGAGGCTTATCGCCGCACTTACGTTGCCCGCGGCAATCAACTGTACCCTCTCCCAGAGGGATTCCTGTTGCTTGCACCTACCAGGCTTTGGCCGTTCGCCACCTCGCCTCTGTTTAGTTGGCGTGGAAAATTCCGTATGGCAGCAGAGATCTTTTTGCCGCGGCGCATCCCGCGCGACGACGAGAGCTTGGCTTCCTTTGTCGAGCGTCGCTTTGGTCGCGAAGCCCTAGCGAGAGTGGCGCAACCGCTGGTTGGAGGGATCTACCTCGCGAACGCACAAAAATTAAGTTTGCGCTCGACGATGCCGCGCTTTCTTACCATGGAAGAGCAGCATCGTAGCATCATCCTCGCGATGCGTGCACAAGCACGCGCGGCACGGGCAGCTGGCTCCGGGGCACGTTGGAGTCTCTTTGCATCGTTTGACCGCGGGCTCCAGCTTCTCGTCGACGCACTCGCTGCTCGTCTGGGTACCGGTCGCGTGCGGTGCTCGACGGAGGTAGTTCGGCTCGAAAAAGCCAAAGCCCATTGGCAGCTTGTCACCAAAGCGGGAGAGGTCCTGTTGGCCGATGCGGTGGTTCTCGCTCTTCCGGCTTTTCGAAGCGCAAAGCTCCTCCTGTTGGCTTCGCCGAGCCTGGCGAAGGAACTCGAGCAAATTCCGACGCTTCCCTCGATGACGGTAAACCTGGCGTACCAGGCTGCCGCCATGCACAGGCAGTTGGCAGGCTTTGGCGTGGTTATTCCTCGCACCGAAGGAATGTTGACCTGGGCCACCACGTTGAGTCACCTCAAGTATCCGGGCCGAGCTCCTGAAGGCATGCTCCTGATCCGTGCCTTTCTCGGGGGCGAAGACGAAGCTGAGCTTTTGCACTGGGATGACGAGCGGCTGGTGCTCACCGTACGCCGCGAAGTGGAACCTCTACTGGGCATCGATCGTGCTCCTGTACTCGTGCGGGTCCATCGCCACCCAGAGACCATGCCCCTGTACCAGGTCGGCCACTTGCAGCGGGTTCAACGAATCGAAGAACTCGCGCGCACCGAACCCACGCTGGCCTTGGCTGGGAACTCCTACTACGGGGTGGGGATTCCCGATTGCATCCGTGTGGGCGAGCAAGCAGCCGAGAAAATCTGGCGTGCTCTGTCGAACAGCCCGTGGAGATCGCCAGCGCGTTCGGAAACTGGTGACCGACCGACAGCATCGCCAACACCGGTCGACAGCTACCACCGGCGTTGATATACCGCGTGGCGCGCAACGCAGCGCACAAATTTTTTGAAGGGGTAGGTCACCAATGGCTAGTTGGCTTGTCGTACCACCAGGGGAGAAAATCCGTTGCATCGACGGCAAAATCGAAGTGCCCGATCGTCCCATCATTCCCTTTATCGAGGGCGATGGTACAGGACCCGACATCTGGCGAGCGGCACAACGTGTGTTCGACGCCGCCGTCGAGAAGGCTTATGGGGGCAAACGGAAAATCGCCTGGATGGAGGTGCTCGCCGGGGAAAAGTCGTTCAACAAGTTGGGAACTTGGCTGCCAGACGAAACCGTTCAGGCCTTTCAAGACTACATCGTTGGAATCAAGGGCCCGCTGACAACGCCTGTTGGCGGCGGCATTCGATCTTTGAATGTGGCGCTTCGGCAGTTGCTCGACCTTTACGTGTGCCTACGCCCCGTTCGGTATTTTCCCGGTGTTCCGAGTCCGGTCAAGCAACCGGAACTGGTCGACATGGTCATCTTTCGCGAAAACACGGAAGATATTTACGCGGGAATCGAGTGGCCCGCCGGATCCCCAGAAGTGCGCAAAGTGATCGATTTCCTCCAAAAGGAAATGGGGGTCACAAAAATCCGCTTTCCGGAAACGAGCGCCATTGGCGTCAAACCAGTGTCGACGCAAGGTACAGAGCGGCTCGTTCGGGCCGCTATCGAGTATGCCCTACGGTACAAGCGCCGAAGCGTCACCTTGGTGCATAAGGGCAACATTATGAAGTTTACCGAAGGCGCGTTCCGCGACTGGGGCTATGCGTTGGCCAAGCGGGAGTTTCGGCAGCAGATCGTCACGGAGCGGGAAAGTTGGATTCTCGCCAACAAAGAACAAAACCCAGCTCTCACCGTTGAGGAAAATGCCCGGCTCATCGAGCCCGGCTACGACATGATGACCACGGAGCAACAGGCTAGGGTACGCGCCGAGGTGGAAGCCGGGCTTGCCTTGTGGGAGACCCACGGGAACGGCCAGTGGAAGAAAAAGCTCCTGATCCGGGACACGATTGCGGACATCACCTTGCAACAGGTACTCACTCGGCCGCGGGACTTTGATGTCATTGCGACCTTAAACTTGAACGGAGACTATTTGTCTGATGCGCTAGCCGCACAGGTGGGCGGTATTGGCATCGCGCCGGGAGGGAACATCAACTACGTCACCGGCCACGCCATCTTCGAAGCCACCCACGGCACGGCACCGAAATACGCTAACCTCGACAAGGTCAACCCCGGTTCCGTAATTCTCTCGGGGGAAATGATGTTCCGCCACTTAGGTTGGAACGAGGCTGCAGACTTGATCCTCCGCGGTATGGAAGGAGCCATTGCAGCCAAAACGGTGACGTATGATTTCCATCGTTTGATGGAAGGAGCAAAACTCGTGAAGTGCTCGGAATTTGGCCAGGCCGTGATCGACCACATGTGAGCAGGCTCCTCCGGCACGAAGATCCGCTAACTGACCTTTGACCAAGGGTTGGGAAAAAACGGCGCGGTGCCAAGCGACTCGCAATCGCCCGGCACCGCGCCGCCATCTCCAAAGCTTATCTGAGTCCCTTAGGGAACGCGCCTTCCAGTTCGCCTCTGTCGAGACTGGTCACGCTGCCACGGCCGTGTCCGCAGGTTCCAGGATTGGGCGATGAGGTAAGGGCCGACAGCGGTCCTGCCAAGCACGCCAGCAAGCGGAACAAAGGTCGTGCCGTCGATCCCACCGTACTCGACCTCGGTACTGGTATTTTGCTTGCCGCTGGCCACACCAACGGCATACCTTTAGATCTTTTCGGCGCTTGCTCCGAAATCGTTTTTGCTGTGCGTTTCTCATGGGCACGAGCCTACCCCTGGGGGAATCGAGAACGCAAGGGGCAACCCCAGGGATCCCCTGCCTGGGCAATGTTGCCGCCAAGGGTTGACACGCCGCCCGGGGTGCGCGTTCAAACGGCGGGTACCCCCGGCCGTCAAAGGCCCGGGATACCCACCATTTTACCGCCAGCCTGACCTAAACGCAGCTACTTAAGGAGCGATGTAGTATTGGCCCATTAAGATGAACATCTCGTCTTCGGTTGTCACACCACCAGTGAGCGGACAGGCATCGCACAACCCATCCCCAGCTCCCTCGCTGCTATCGCACGATGCGTTGCGCTGGCGCTGGTTATTCCCAGAACACGGAGCCCCAACCTTACCCTCGACACAGTGAGTCGGAGTTTGGCACGGGCCCCCCACCCCAGGAATGGAAACCGGCGGCGAGGGCGACGTGGATTTCCGTTTGACCTCCCGCGGATCGGTAAAACCGTTGTCGTATAGGGCGCAGTAGGTAAACGTGCGTTCCCTGTCGGAAACAGCATCGTATTTTCGCGGCGGGTCGAAGTTCAGAACAACCGGATCGTTATAGATCAAGCTCACGTAGAGGAGACTCTCGTTCGGGTCTCTCTCCAGTGGGGCTGGCACCCCCGCTAACACCGAGTTGACCCCACGGAGGATCTCGTCCACGGTGATTTGCTCGTCGTCGTTGACATCGGCATCGACGCACTCGCGCACGCGATCCTCTCCCAAAGCAATGCGTACCGCCTTGACCAACTCGCTGACCACAACTTGGCCGTCTTCGTTACAGTCTCCTCCACGTTGCCGCTTGAATGCCTTGCAGGGGTAACCCTGACATACGTCCGGACTCGAAAAGTCATACCCCAGTGGGCTGCAAGCCTGGCCGTTTGCCGGGCCACCCTGACAAGCAAACTCCCCCTCGAACGTGCGCCAACGTTTCATCCGCTTGTGAGCGTGCGAGCTTAGTTCGTAGAGGCGCGCGAATCGGGGAATGGTGTAGTGGCTACAGACCTCCTTCGTTTGAAAAGCGGGGACTGGAGTCATTTTAAAGATCGTGCGGGTGTCGAAGATCTGCAACGCCGGGGTGACTTGTTCCTCGGGCGGCGCAAACTCGAAGTTCAGCCAAGCACGTAGGAGGCCAGGTTTGTCCGTCAGGTTAAAAGCGTGCGAGTTCCAGATGACCATGCCGCGAATCGGTACCTCCCGATACACGCCGGGTGGAAAACGAAACTCAGAGGCCGTTTCCTGGGTGCCGGTAAAGCCCGAGGAAGCCAGCCCCAAGTTCAGGTCGTCGGGTCCGAAGCCGATGCACGCAATACTGTTGACGGGGGTCGTAGAGCACACGCCCTCGCCGCAAAAATCGAGGTCAGTGGGATCGCACGGCGTACCTTCCTTATCACCACCCCTGCAGGCAAACGGCCCCCACGCGGGGTCGTTTGGCGGGGTCTGGCCGGTGTACAAACTCACAATGAGATGATGGCTCAGGGGATCCTGCCGAATCTCGTTCCGTTTATAGCGAAACGTGTTTCCGCTTGGGCCGCGGAACTCAGGTGGCACCTGATCGCTCACATCGTAGTAACTGACGAAACAGGTTTCTCGCTCGGAGTGGGGCGCCAACGTGTACGGAGGCATACGGATTTGAACGCCTTGACCTGGGGGAGGCGGATCCAGGGGCTTGATCGCGATGGGTTCCGGGGGTGGCAAACAAGCATTCAGCAACTCGCCGGTTCCCGCCACCACCCCAGTGCGCGGGGCACCCGCTTCGATCCAGCGGCGGATTGCCTCCACTTCATCCCGACTCAGCGCCGGCAGTGGATCGAGCGGCATCGGGCGCAAAGGTGCCTGGTACTGCCCCGGCAAGGTCTTGGCTGCCAAGTTCAGAAACAAAAGGCTCAAGTCGCGTCGGCCAGGCACAACCCGCTTCCAACCTGGCACCGTGGCGGCGGCTACATCGATCAAGGCATCGTAAGAGGCGTCGGCGCGGAGATCTAATCCTCCCGCACGGGCCTCTCCGTGACAAACTTGGTTCGTACAACCCTTGTTCTCAAAAACCGCCCGCTGAATTAGCTCGTACGTGCTAGAAAACGTGTTGGAACACTCCTCCGCACGCACAAGCCTCGCCCCTGTCCCCAGCATCACCGCTCCTACTACCAGGGCGAATAGAGCGCCACCAACTCGAGCGAACACTTGCCTCCGCATAGCCTCTCCTATCCGTGTTCCGGCTGACACACTACAAGGTTAGCTTCTAGTTTCATGACACATGGCTTTCAAACACGGAAGTGCGGGGCGGCTGAAAATCTGGCACAGAACGCAGCGGACGGACCTAAACTGTCGAATTTTTTGCGCGAAGGGCGCTGCAGTTCCTCCTCTAAAAAAAGCACCTAGACATGGAACCCTCGGCCACCGGGACAGCGCTCCAACTCGTAGTGAACCATCGCACGTTGGGCACACGGCTCTCTGTTCCGGATAACCGCGCTTCTTCCCAAGCATAGCTAACCCCTCGTGCCGACGCCTTACTTCGGAGCGCGAAGCCTGGATTCGCAAGGTCCGGCAAATACCATGGCCGTGCTCCCGACCGCTGCCTTCCCCCAGCAGCTCGCAACCCTCATCTGCCGCGGAGTGCGGCCTCCCCTCCTGGCTTAGCGCGACTTTGACTTTCTTTTGCTGCCCAAGGCAGTGTTGAGAAATTCTCGAATAACGACGGCTTGGTTGCGCTCGCGATCTCGCGCTCCGTAAAGCAAGGTCACTACCGGGTTGCCACGCACCAATTCGAGCAAACGGCCAACTGCCGCAGCATTCTCACGGAGTTCCTGTTCGTAACGTTTTCTGAACAAGGGGAACCGCGCGGGATCGTGACCGAACCCCCTCCGCAGTTCTTCGCTCGGCGCGATCTCTTTGAACCAAAAATCGATTCGAGCCTTGTCTTTGTTCAACCCTCGGGGCCACAGTCGGTCAACAAGCACCCGGAGGCCGTCCTCTTCTTCCGGTGGTTCGTAAACTCGCTTGAGGCGGATTTCTCCCAACGCGGTCGTCCCCTCACCTTCCCTGGATCAAAGATTCGTTCCTTTCCAGGGAATCGAGCCAACTCTCGAAACAACGCCGCCGCCCAGGCAACGTGCTCGGCCCAAGTTCCCGTGCCCGATCTCGCAATGCGCGTGGATCGATGCCCGCCGCGGCTAGCTCGACCGCATGGCCGATTAGCCACTGCTCGAAGCGTGTTAATTCCCATTCGAGATGGAACTGGAGAGCCAGAACCGTTCCTCCGAAGTCAAACGCTTGTTCCGGGCAAACTCCAGTAAAGGCGAGCCGGCGTGCACCTGGCGGGAGGCTGTAGGTGTCGCCGTGCCAATGCAGTACTGAAACCCCGGAGAGAACCTGCAACGCTGACCGTTCCCCTGCTTCCGTCAGTTCTACCGGGGCCAAGCCGATTTCTTTCCTGCCAAGAGGAAAGACCCGTCCCCCAAGGCAGCGCGCCAGCAGTTGCGCACCTAAACAAATGCCCAGCGTTGGCCGCCGCTGCGCGCACCGGGCCTCCAATAGGCGCAGCTCCGCGGAGAGGAACGGGTAACGGTCCTCCTCGTACGCGCCGATCGGGCCACCAAGCACCACGAGCAAATCCGCACGTTGTACAACCTCGTCTTTGAGGGGATCCACGCCGGCATCACGGTACGTCACCGAGTAACCGCGCTCTCGGAGCACCGATTCGAGAATGCCGAGATCTTCAAACGGTACGTGGCGAATCGCAACGACCGACTTTGCTCCACGCGCACGGTCTTGCATTGCAACCCGAAGGCTACGTCACCATGGCAAGCCACGCAATTCACCCGTCACTCTTTGGAAAACAAGCTCTGGCGACAAGGCGCGCGAGGCCGGGCTTACTCGAAGCAGCACCTCGGGGCGTCGCTCCTCATGCAAGGGAAATGCGTGTCGAGCCCTCAGCGGTGGCGAACTGGATCACAAGCGCGTGCGGCGGGCGGGGTTTGCGTCTTGCAGAGTGAACCCAAATCCCGTAGCTCACACAATAGAAGCCGTCGATCGAGGTACACCATATGGCACCTCAGTTTTCTCCAGCGGCCCTAGCCGTGTTAGAGGAACGCTACCTCCTGCGCGATGAACGCGGCGAGCTGATCGAAGATCCTCCAGCGATGCTGCGGCGTGTGGCCCGCGCCGTTGCTGCCCCAGCAAAGAACTTCGGTGAATCGCCCGATGAATGGGAGGAACGGTTTTACCACCGCCTTATCGAGCTGCAGTTTTTACCCAACTCGCCCACACTCATGAACGCAGGCCTTCCAGAAGGGCAACTCGCTGCTTGCTTTGTGTTACCGGTGGAGGACAACCTCGACTCGATCTTCACCGCCCTTTGGCGCATGGCGCGTATTCACCAGACTGGCGGCGGCACGGGGTTTTCGTTCAGCGCCCTTCGCCCGCGGGGCGATCGTGTTCGCTCCACCGGCGGAATCACTTCCGGCCCGGTTTCGTTCATGGAATTGTTCGATCACACGACCGCCGTTATCCGCGAGGGTGGGCGACGGCGCGGAGCGAATATGGGTGTGCTCCGAGTTTCACACCCGGACATCGAGGAGTTCGTTCAAGCCAAGCTGACCCCAGGGCGGTTGGAGAACTTCAACATCAGCGTAGGCATGACCCAGGGCTTTTTCGATGCTTACGATCGTGGCGAGCCGTTCCCTCTCATTAACCCGCGCACCGGGCAGGTGGTCCGTCACGTCGACCCACGCGAGCTTCTGGAACGTATTGCCGACGCCGCTTGCCGCTGCGGTGACCCTGGGCTCATCTTCCTCGACGAAATCAATAAGCACCATACCGTTCCCGCTCTCGGCACGATTGAAGCGACCAACCCGTGCGGCGAGCAGCCGCTTTTGCCCAATGAATCGTGCGTGCTCGGCTCGATCAGTTTACCGCGTTTCCTGCGGGGAAATGAAATCGACTGGCCGGCCCTGCGAGAGGCGATCCATGACGCGGTGGTGTTCCTCGACAACGTGATCGAGGCTACTGCGTTCCCGTCGCCGGAAATCCGCGCTGCCACTAGGCGTACCCGTAAGCTTGGCCTCGGGGTGATGGGGCTCGCGGACCTTCTCATCGAACTAGGAATTCCCTACGACTCGATCGACGCTGTGTCCCTTGCCGGGGACATCGTTACCTTTCTCAGCATCGAAGCGCGCATTGCCTCGCTCGAACTGGGAAAACGCAGGGGTTCGTTTCCCGCTTTTCCCGAAAGCGTGTGGCCAGGGGTCGGTTATCGAACGCTGCGAAACGCAACGGTGACTTGTATCGCCCCCACCGGCACGATCAGCTTGATTGCCGGTGTTTCTAGCGGCATCGAGCCGCTGTTTGCCCTTGCGGTTTGCCGCCGTCTCCTCGATGGCCGGCACTTTATGGAAGTGCATCCAGCCGTAGAGCGTGCAATCCAGTCTCTCGGCGATCAAGCTGCAGCAGTGCGCGAGCACGTCTTGCAACACGGCACCATCCGCGACTGCTCCCTCGTACCGGAGGAAATCCGGCAACGGTTTCCCACCGCTTTGGATATCGCGCCAGAATGGCATGTGCGGATGCAGTCGCAGTTCCAAGCATACATCGATGCGGCAGTATCGAAGACCATCAACCTGCCGGCGGATGCCACGGCCGAGCAAGTGCGGGACATTTATCTCATGGCGCGAGAGTACCGGCTAAAAGGGATTACCGTCTACCGTTACGGAAGCCGCCCTGGGCAAGTCTTGTCCCTTGTCGACGATGCCGCTCTAGCCGAGTGTCGCGAATGCGCCGTATAATGCACGCCAGCCGCGATGAGCTCCGTCCGCGAAGCGCTGTTCTGGCATCCTCTTCCCGAAGGCCGGGTGCAATGCACCCTGTGTGCACTCGACTGCAAAATTTCGCGTGGGCGGCGCGGGGCTTGTGGCGTGCGCGTGAACGTCGAAGGAAAGTTATTCACGCTCGTGTACGGACGGCTCGTTGCTCGTCTGGTCGACCCGATCGAGAAGAAACCATTGTTCCACTTCCTACCTGGCTCCTTGTCTTACTCCATCGCGACGGTCGGCTGTAACTTCCGCTGCTTACACTGCCAAAATTACGAGATCTCCCAGCAGCCCAAGGAAAAGGGTGTCATCTTGCCCAACGGGGGGACGGACGATCCGGATGTGCTTTGCCTCACGTTGCGGGAGGCCGGAGCACGAATTCCGGGCGAAGACGTCAGTCCCGAAGAAGTGGTAAGTGCCGCTTTGCGAAGCGGATGCGCCAGCATCGCGTACACGTACACGGAACCCACCATTTTTTTCGAGTTTGCCTTCGACACCGCCCGCTTGGCGCGCAGTCGTGGTCTGCGCAACGTGTTCGTGACCAACGGCTATATTGGCAAGGAAGCATTGGAAACGATTGCCCCGTACCTCGATGCGGCGAATATCGACCTCAAGAGCTTTCGCGACAGTGCCCACAAGCAAATGACGGGGGCTCGCCTTTCGCCCGTGCTCGACAACATCCGCCGTTACAAAGCTCTCGGGGTATGGGTAGAAGTCACCACGTTGGTCATTCCCGGACACAACGACAGCGATGAAGAACTGCGAGACATTGCGGAGTTCTTGGTTGACGTCGATCCGAACATTCCCTGGCACGTAACCCAGTTCTACCCGACGTATCGCCTGGTGGACCGCCCGCGCACGCCCGTAGCCACACTGCGCCGCGCCCGGGAGATCGGTTTCCATGCTGGCTTGCGCTATGTCTACGAGGGCAACGTTCCGGGGGAAGGGGGAGAAAATACTTATTGCCATCAGTGCCGTGCCCTCTTGGTCGGACGGTATGGCTTCACCTTGCTGAGCAACCGGGTTGGGGAGGGACGGTGTCCTGACTGTGGGACGACAATTCCAGGCGTATGGCAGCCGGCTCTTTAGCTCCGATCCGCGTTGGTTGTTCCGGTTGGCAGTACAATGGCTGGCGCGGGCTTTTCTATCCCGAGCATCTCCCCACGGCGCAGTGGTTCCCTTTCTACGCGCAAACCTTCGACACGGTGGAAATTAACAACACCTTCTATCGGATGCCGACTCCGGAAGTTGCCCAGCGTTGGCGAGAGATGGCCCCGCCTGGTTTTCTCTTTGCCGTCAAGGCAAACCGCTTTTTCACCCACCGGAGGAAGCTCCACGAAGTCAGTCGAACCCTGGAACAGTTCTTCCACGCGATCGCCCAGCTGGGCGAACATCTCGGACCGATCTTGTACCAGCTACCCCCGCGCTGGCGATGTGACGCAGAGCGGCTCTCTTCCTTTTTGTCGGAGCTACCCCGCGGGCACATCCACGCTTTCGAGTTTCGGCATCCGAGTTGGTTCGTGCCCAAGGTACGGCAACTGCTGGCCGAGCACGATGCTGTGTTTGTGGTTCACGATTTCCCAGGCCTGCGCGTGCCCCGGGTCAGCGTCGGACCAGCGGTGTACGTGCGCTTTCATGGTCCGCTGACGGGTTACGCCGGGCGCTACAGTCGGCCTCGACTTCGGCGTTGGGCGCGATGGCTGCGCACCCAAGCTCGGGCGGGCAAGCCATGCTTTGTGTATTTCAACAACGACGTCGAGGCTGCCGCGGTGCACGATGCGCTGTATCTGCGGCAACTGGTGCAGAGGCATAGAGTTGCAGAGACCCCCGCCAAAGGGTAATCAAGGCCGAAATCCGGCGCTTGGAGAGGTGGCCGAGAGGTCGAAGGCGCACGCCT
>FMJZ01011585.1_pt1 | contig 54052 bp, 59 predicted proteins | sample 1987881 | NCBI WGS metagenome assembly FMJZ01 (sample SAMEA4378227, study PRJEB15110) | soil metagenome | biome: soil; feature: Field; material: Soil | place: India | collected 2015-03-11 | depth 0 m
TTTTTTCTTCGATGCTGAAATTCTATCACCCCCGCCCACACCAGGCAAAAGCATACACCGGGCAGCATGCAAATTTACGCAGCTTGCCAATACCGCTGGCTGGCAAAAACTAGGTTTGAAAATACGACTCGCTGACCAGCGGCTGTCCCCGCCGCTTTTTCAGCGTCTCTTTGTATATCTTCTCCCTGTCGGCAGTCAGCTCCCGAACGGTTTCAGGGAGCTCAGACAGTTTTTCCTTCACCGCTTCCCTGCTCCTCGACCCGGACTGCGGAGCAAAGAGCACTCCCAGTGCCAGTCCTGCCACCACTCCCAGCAAGAACCCACCAGCGAAGCCGGGCATCGACATTCCGCTACTCATCCTCACACCTCACTAGCATAATCATCGCTCTCCATATCCCTGCATATTGCACCGAAATACAAGCCCTGCCTTCTTTAATTATACCAGATAGATTTCACAACCTCTCAAGCCGCACAATAACACACCGTGCCTTCGACGTCGATTGACAATTGATAAGTATCTGGCGGATAATGGTATTATCAACCACAGGGAGGTGGACGATGAGCGAGTGGGAGAGGCGCTACTACCACAGTCTCTACGAGATTGCTGCCACGCTGAACTCCATGCGCGCACCCGATGAAATCCTGCGCAGCATCGTCAAGAGCGTCGCTGAAGCACTTGAAGCCAAGGGATGTGCCCTGATGCTGCTCACCCCGGATAAGCGCACCCTTCTTCACGCCGCAGCCTATGGACTCAGCGACCGCTATGTGCGGAAGGGCCCGGTATCCGCCGATAAGAGCATTGCCAAAGCGCTGGAAGGTGAGCCTGTAGCCGTGCTGGACGCCACTGAAGACGACCGTATCCAGTACCGCAAACAGGCTAAGGAAGAGGGGATCGCCTCCATCCTCAGCGTCCCCATGCTGCTCCGGGGAGAGGTAATCGGTGTGATGCGTGTTTACACTGCCGAACCAAGGCACTTCACCGAGGCAGACATCTACTTCGTAGGCGCAGTGGCTAACCTCGGCGCTATAGCCCTCGAGAACGCCAGGTTATACGAATCCGTGCAGAAGGACTACGAAGACCTCAGGCAGGAACTGGCACAGTGGACTGCCGCGCTCGGCTACGAATGGATGGCAGAGAGACCAGTGATGCCTGCCCAGGACTAAAAGCGCTGAAGGGCTCAGCGCCGGCTAGAGCTGCTATAACCTGCAAATTCCTCAAAAAAGGACATGGTGCGGTTTTTTGGGAGGGAGTAATGATCAGAGTCATCATTGAAAGACACTGTCATCCGGAGAAAATTGCTGAGCTGGAGCGTCTCCTCGTAGACCTCCGGGCGAAAGCCACACGCCAGCCAGGCTACATATCCGGGGAAACGCTGCAGTCCGCTGATGACCCGACACACTGGTTGGTCATCAGCACCTGGATTGACATCGAGCAATGGAAGGCATGGGAGGCAAGCCCGGAGCGGAAAGAAGACCTGGAAAAGGTGGCACCGCTGCTAACCGTACCCGAAAAGGTCTCGGTCTTCAAGTTCAGCAGACGCGGTGCTGCTGCCTCTGCACATACAATCGACAGGTAGCCGAAGCGAGCTGATATGCCCCGGCAGGGCGCTTCTTCGGGTGACCAGCAAAACAACGGGAAGTGCCGAGGCCCAGAATCGAACTGGGGACACACGGATTTTCAGTCCGTTGCTCTACCGACTGAGCTACCTCGGCGCATAGCCATTGTAAATTCTCTTTCCACGCAGTGTCAAGCGGTGTACCGTTAGCGTCCAGTATCCCCACCGGGTCTCACCAGTGGTATGCCCCGGGCACACAGCGGGCAATCAGCCGGTTTATAGGCTGGGGCAGTAGTCTTCAAACAGCTAAAAAGGGGTACGCCGAATTCTTTCTCCTCATCTGCCCTATCGACCAGCACCGCAATCCCGATAATATTCCCACCCAAGCTGCTGACCACCTCCATAACCTCCCGAATGGATTTTCCAGTGGTCAGCACATCATCGACAACTAGAACCCTCTCGCCGCTTTCTATGGTAAACCCCCTTCTGAAGACCCTTTTCTCACCCTCCTTCTCGGCAAAGACGCTCCTCACCCCCAGTTGCCTCGCCACCTCAAAGGATATGATGATACCGCCGGTGGTGGGACCAGCAACAACCTGCACACCCTTCCCTCTGAAGTGGTCGGCAATGAGACAGCACAGTCTCTCGGTATAGTGCGGGTACTGCAGGACCCGGAACTTCTCCCAATACACCGGTGAATGCAGTCCGGAGGTAAGCAGGAAATGGCCTTCGAGTATCGCCCCGGCTGCTTTAAATATCGTCATTACCTCGTCAGACACATCGCCTCCCTGATGACCAGAGGCACAATTAACCCGCCTTGCCCCTGGAGATCAACATGTTCGACAAGCCTCCACCTCCTTGGAGGCCAGTAGGTAACCCATGCCTTACCTACAATATCTTTGCGACTGATCGTCCAGCCCCTGCGCGAGTCATAGCTGTTATTACGGTTATCACCGAGCACAAAATATTCCCCCTGCGGGACCTCAGTTGGTTGCAAAAGGTCCTGCGTCTGCCCCACGTAAGGCTCGTCCAGACGGTTACCATTGACGAAAACAGAACCATCCTTGATCTCCACAACATCACCAGGCAGCCCGATGACGCGCTTGATGTAAGGTCTGCCAAAATTCCAGGGCGGGCGGAAAACAACTATGTCGCCCCTCCGGGGCTCATGAAATCGGTAGCTCACCTTATCCACCAGAATATACTCACCTTCCTCAATGGTGGGCCACATGGAAGAATGCTCAACCACAAATGGCTCGACCAGGGTCCTGAGCAAGAAGAAAACAGCCAGACCAACCATTATGGGGAGTATGATGTCCTTGACGAACTTCATCTTCTACTTTAAAAACTTTTTCGATAGCCGCGCCACTTATTATAAATCACCGGTACATCTTCAGGCTACTTGCCAGCGGCTAAACTTAGCGCCCCCGCCTGCGTTTATAAGGGCAGAAAACAAGGAGTAATCAGACAAGCCCTTTGTGGTATCATAGATGAAGAAGGAGGATAAAAATATGAAATGGCTGTGGGCCTCATTGCTGGCTGTAACGATGCTAGCCGCTACAGTAACGGGGACAGGGTGCACAAAGCCGGGCACCGACACCACTTCGGCTCCCCCGCTATCTGCCTACCTCGAAGCCCCTGACGTCAGCATCCTTTATGGCCAGCAGCAGGTCGGTATTTGGGTGACCGGTGAAGGAAAAGTATGGGCAACTCCTGACGTAGTCCGGCTGTCCTTGGGCGTAGAAGCTGAGGCGAAGAGCGTGGTACAAGCACAGAAGGATGCCGCTGAAGCGATGAACAGGGTCATAAAGACATTGAGAGACAGAGGAGTGGCAGAAAAGGACATACAGACACAGAGATTCAGCATTCAGCCCGTACGGAGATGGATAGAAAAGGAGAACAGGGACGAGATCATCGCCTACCGGGTGACAAATATCGTGGTCGCCAAGATACGCGAGATAGAAAAGAGCGGCAGCATTATCGACGCCGTGGCTGAAGCCGGCGGCGACCTCACGCGTATTAACGACATTAGTTTTGCTGTGGATGATCCTACCCAGCTTTATAATCAAGCAAGAGAAAAAGCACTTCAGGACGCTATGGATAAAGCCCGTCAGATCGCCCGGGTCACCAATGTCAAGCTGGGCAAGCCGATATACATCTCAGAAGGAATATCGTATACACCGCCGGTGGTAAGAGACTATGCCCTCAAAACTTTTGAGGCAGCACCGTCCACCCCTGTCAGCCCCGGAGAACTGGAGTTCCGCGTCACCGTTCAAATGGTATATAAGATGGACTGAGAAGGTTGCTGTAAATAAAAAGTTGCCGTACTGCTCTTCCGCTGCGTAGCTACCGCTTGACAAAAGTCTAAAAGCTGTCATAAAATCTACGCCACAACTGAATACAGAAAAGGCTGTGAACGGGGCTAGTACGCCTTACCAGCACAGCTACAGAGAGTCAGGGCTGGTGAGAGCTGACGCTGTCGCCAGGGCGGAATGGACCCGGGAGCCGCAGACCAAAAGGTGTGTTTTTCAACATGCCCAGTAGGCTCTGACGCAGGAGGGTAGCGTTATCAGAACCCAGGGCATTTTCCCCCGCAGGGGTGATGCCCGATAATGAGATGGTCATCATGACCAAGAAGGGTGGCACCGCGAAGGTTCTAAGCCTCTCGCCCCTCAGGCGAGAGGCTTAGTTTTTAGGGAGGGGTGATCATATGAGCTAAAAATAGAATGGGGCAACAAAAATAACAGCAGGAAGGTTCTAAACTCTAAAGTCGAAAGGTGAGACAAAAAGATAGAAAGGAGGGAGACAGATGAAAAAAAAGGAGACCAAGATTATTCTGACCGAAAAGGAGATGCCGACATCGTGGTATAATGTCCTCGCTGACCTGCCCAAGCCCCTGCCACCGATATTGCACCCTGCCACCAAAGAGCCCACCATCCTACCCCCGCCATTGTTCCCCTCAGATATACGGGAACAAGAGTTCAGCAAGGAGCGCTACATCGAGATTCCCGAAGAGGTACTTGATATCTACAAACTCTGGAGGCCCACCCCCCTGTTCCGGGCATACCGTCTGGAGAAAGTGCTAGACACCCCAGCGAAGATATTCTACAAATATGAGGGGGTGAGCCCGGCTGGCAGTCACAAGCTTAACACCGCCGTAGCCCAGGCTTACTACGCGAAAAAGGATGGCATAAAGCGCTTCACCACAGAAACCGGTGCCGGACAATGGGGTAGCGCCTTATCACTGGGCTGCGCCTTCTTTGGCTTGGAATGCAAAGTCTATATGGTGAAGGTCAGCTACTACCAGAAACCATACCGCCGCATCCTTATGGAGACATGGGGGGCACAGTGCGTGCCCAGTCCCAGCCCCGATACCGAAATAGGACGCAAGATACTGGCTGAAGACCCCAACTCGCCAGGAAGCTTGGGCATCGCTATTAGCGAAGCTATAGAAGATGCCTTCAAACGCGACGATACCTATTATTCCATAGGCAGCGTCATCAATTCGGTACTGCTACACCAGACGGTCATCGGGCAGGAAGCCAAGAAGCAAATGGAAAAGGCAGGCTACTATCCCGACATCATAGTCGGTTGCATCGGCGGCGGAAGCAATTTCGCCGGGATGTTCCTGCCGTTCGTCAAGGATAAGCTTGAAGGCAAGAAACCGGACCTGCGCATCATAAACGTTGAACCGACAGCCTGCCCGAGCGTGACCAAAGGACTTTATACATGGGACTATGGCGATGTCGCCGGGCTGGCACCCATAGTCAAGATGTACACTCTGGGGCATACCTTTATGCCACCGGGCATCCATGCCGGTGGACTGCGGTATCACGGCATGGCACCTATAATCTGTCACCTCCACCGCCTGGGATATGTTGAGGCTAAAGCCGTGCCTCAAGTGGCAACATTCCAAGCCGGGGTGCAGTTCGCCCGGGCTGAAGGCATAGTGCCAGCCCCTGAGCCAAACCATGCTATCAGGGTCGCCATAGACGAGGCACTGGCTTGCCGCGAATCGGGAAAAAGCAAGACCATACTCATTGCTTTGAGCGGTCATGGCCACTTCGACCTCGCTGCCTACGATGAATACCTTACCGGCAAGCTACAGGACTACGTCTACCCCGAGGAAAAGGTCAAGGAGGCGCTGGCACATCTCCCCAAAGTGGACTATGTAGAAGCATAGCTCGGCACATAAGTATACCGGAGCGCCCCGTTAGATACCTTAGTGGTCCAGGGCGCTCCGGTAAAAAGAGCGCTGTGAGAACCTGCAGGGCATGATGCTCGGGGTCTCAAGTCGAGGCGGTCCGACGGTATTTTGCGGTTAATTTAATTTAGATAGTTGACAAATAGCAAAAATTGTGCTATAGTTAATTTAATCCCGAGTAGTCAAGCTTAGAACCAGCAGGAAGGGCGGCGGGGGTGCCTCCTGTGTCTTCTGCCAGAGGACAGAGGTGGTGGAGCGGGAGATGATGTGGGCTGGGGAAAAGTGAGGTTACTCGGGAGTCATTTTTTGAAAGGCACCGGCGGGCTCTCCTTCTTCACCACTGCGTTACCTCGGCACTATTCTCAGCTTGAAAACAGCGGCGCATCATAGGGATACCCCGTACGGATAAAGACGCCACGAACAACCGGGGCAGCTATCCACAGGGCAGGAAATGTGCTAAAATGTGTCTCTGGTTGAGTCCGCACACCGTTCACCGGCATAGAGATAACCTGAAACGTGGAACAGCAAGTAGCCAAACTAAGCAAATTGAGGAGAGAAGCAACCGGCAGCGAGGATGCTGACCGTGCCGAGATCCAGCGTAAGAGGGGTAAACTCACTGCCAGGGAGCGCATCAGCCTGCTTTTTGATCCGGGCACTTTCGAGGAACTTGACCCATTCGTAGTCCACCGCTGTACCGATTTTGGGCTTGAGCAACAAAAACCACTCGGTGACTCGGTGGTCACCGGATACGGTAGAATTGGTGGTCGGACTGCCTTCGTATTCTCGCAGGACTTCACCGTCTTTGGCGGTTCGCTGTCAAAGGTTGCCTCGGAGAAAATCTGCAAGGTAATGGACCTAGCCGCCAGAACCGGAGTGCCCATCATAGGGATTCTTGATTCCGGAGGAGCCCGCATCCAGGAGGGAGTGGACAGTCTGGTCGGCTACGGCGATATCTTTATGCGCAATACCATATACTCTGGAGTAATTCCGCAGGTCTCCATAATCGCAGGGCCCTGCGCCGGTGGCGCTGTCTACTCGCCTGCAATAACCGATTTTATCTTCATGGTCAAAGGCATAGGACAGATGTACATCACCGGTCCAGCAGTGATCAAAGCCGTCACCGGTGAGGAGATCAGCCTCGAGGAGCTGGGCGGCGCTGCAGCCCACGCCACCAAGAGTGGCAACTGCCATTTCGTGGCAGACGACGAACAGCAGTGCTTCCAGATGGTGCGCCGCCTCCTCAGTTTTTTGCCCCAGAACAATACAGAGGAGCCACCATTTGTGGATACAGGTGACGACCCGAACCGCAGCGCCGAAGAACTTTTGCATATCGTACCTGATGATCCGAACAAAACTTATGATATGAAGCAGGTGATTTACAGGATTGTCGATAACGGCGATTTCATGGAGGTACATGAGCAATTCGCTCCGAACCTAATAGTAGGTTTTGCCCGCATGGGCGGACATACCGTCGGTATCGTGGCTCAGCAACCATCGGTGTATGCTGGAGTCATTGACGTCGACGCTTCGGATAAAGGTGCCAGATTTGTCCGCTTCTGTGACTGCTTTAATATTCCTCTGATAACCCTGATCGATGTGCCCGGATACATGCCAGGTGTAGACCAGGAACACCGCGGTATAATCAGGCACGGTGCCAAGTTCCTTTACGCCTATGCCGAAGCTACTGTGCCTAAAATCAGCGTAATAGTCCGCAAAGCCTATGGTGGTGCCTATATTGTTATGAGCAGCAAGAGTCTGCGCGGCGACATAAACTATGCCTGGCCCATCGCTGAAATCGCGGTAATGGGACCAGATGGGGCGGTAAACATTATATTTAGAGATGCAATAGCAAAAGCCCAGAACCCGGAGGAAACTAGGGCAAAGCTTATAGCTGAATATCGCGATAAGTTCGCCAACCCTTATGTAGCGGCGAACAGGGGCTATATCGACGATGTCATCGACCCACGTTTTACCAGACCCAAGATAATAAGGGCTCTGGAGATGCTCCGCGATAAAGCCGATACAAACCCCCCGAAAAAGCATGGCAACATTCCATTGTAAGAGACCATGGATAAAAACAAGCTGGCTGCCATAATCAGCGCTGTCACCGCGTATATACAGGAAGAAGAACAAACAAGGATGGCTGTCCCAAAACCTGCTGCCCGACCGGGGCTCAGCCCCTGGCACCTGTTTCACCTGCAGGCAGCCATGAGGCAAAGGAGTGTTTTGCGCGTTAAAAGGAACCCGAACACTTATCTCACCCAAAAGAGATGAGCGAAAAACAAAGGAGCGCTGTATGAGCCAGACGAGAAAACCAGCGAGAAAATCAGATGGAAACCCCTTGAAGATCACCGATGTTACTTTCCGTGATGGCCATCAGTCCCTGTTCGCCACCAGAGTGCGCACTGACGACCTCGCAGCTATCGCACCGGAGATGGACAAGGTCGGATTCTGGTCTATGGAGATATGGGGTGGCGCTACGTTTGATGTTATGACCAGATTCTTGAATGAAGACCCCTGGGAACGAGTCCGCATCCTCAAAAAACTAATGCCCAACACCAAGCTACAGATGCTCTTGCGCGGGCAAAACCTGGTCGGCTACAGGAACTATGCGGACGACGTGGTCACCGCCTTCGTACACCACGCCGCTGACTGCGGCATCGATGTCTTCCGTGTGTTTGACGCACTAAACGACGAGCGCAATTTTGAAACCGCCTTCAAAGCGATCAAGGACAGGGGCAAGCATATTCAAGGCACCCTGTGCTACTCGCTCACCGAAGCTAAACTGGGGGGACCCGTATATAACCTTGATTATTATGTCAAAAAAGCACTTATTATCCAGGACATGGGGGCAGATAGCCTCTGCATCAAGGACATGGCTGGACTCATTGCTCCGGACAATGCCTACGAGCTGGTCAAAGCGCTCAAGCAGGCACTGGAGATACCGGTTACCTTGCACAGCCACTTTACCAGCGGCATGGCTTGTATGAGCTATATTAAAGCAATCGAAGCTGGTGTCGACCTCGTCGATACCTGCATTGCTCCATGGGCACTGCGCACCGCCCACCCAGCCATCGAACCGCTCGTTGTGACTCTCCGCGGCACTCCGAGAGATACAGGATTTAATCTGGAACACCTCCTCAAGCTGGGAGAGTACTTTGAATCGATTACACCTAAGTACCGCGACTACATAGACACGACTAAATTCTCTGTAATAGATACAGGTGTCCTCTGGCATCAGATTCCTGGCGGTATGTTCAGCAATATGGTGGCACAATTAAAAGAAGCAAACGCCCTTGACCGTCTGCCAGAGGTCTATGCAGAACTGCCCAGGACCAGAAAAGAGCTCGGCTATCCACCACTGGTAACCCCGACCAGCCAGATAGTCGGAGTGCAGGCAGTACTGAATGTCCTCTTTGGCAGGTACAAGATGATCGCCAAGGAGACAAGGGACTACGTCTATGGCCTGTATGGTAAACCACCAGCACCGATCGACCCCGAAGTTCAGGAGATTGTGCTTAAGGGCTATGAAAGAGGGAGCCAGCCAATCACCTGCCGCCCCGCTGACATCATTGAGCCAGAGCTGGAAAAAGCGAAAGAGGCGACCAAAGGCATCGCCAGGGACATAGGTGATGTACTCATCTATGCCCTTTATCCCACGACCGGGATGCGCTTTCTAAGATGGAAATACGGGCTTGAAACTCCACCACCCGAGACCAGACCAAAGACGCTTGCAGACGTGAAGCGCGAGGACGAACTTATTAAAAAAGCTAAAACCGGACTGCTGACCGAAAAGATAGAGATCAAAGCGCCCACTAAGGGTCCATTTGTGCGGACATTCAATGTCTTCATCGGCGAAGAATACTACAAGGTTGAGGTAGAGCCTGTGGGGGCACCAACTATACCGCCACCTGTAACTCCCCCGGCACCTCAACCCGCGATAATGCAACCGCCCACACCACAGTCCACCATGCCCATCACGGAGAAGGTCGAGAAGGAAGAGCCCTCGAAAGCGGCAGTAGCTTCCGGTGAAACACCGGTGGTGGCACCCATCCCTGGCACGATCGTACGCTACCTGGTAAAGGAAGGCGATGAAGTTCGGGCAGGCGCGGCAGTGGTGATCCTTGAAGCCATGAAAATGGAAAATGAGATCGTTGCCCCGGTCAGCGGAAGGATCAAGTCCATAAACTTCAAGGCTGGCGACAAAGTCAGCGGTGGCGCTGTCCTTGCTGTGATCACACAGACATAAATGGGGAAGACACTCAGCGAAAAAATTCTCAGTCAGAAATCCGGCACCGATGCCCGGGCTGGAGATATAGTAATCGCAGCTGTGGACTGGGTATTCGTGCAAGATACTACCGGCGTACTAACTATAAAGCAGTTCAAAGAGAGCAAACAGGCTGGGCTCGCTAAGCCAGAAAGGACAGCCATTTTTTTCGACCACGCCGTACCCAGCCCTAACCGTCAGTTTTCTAATGACCACCATTTCCTACGCCAGTTCGCCAGTGAAGCTGGCTGCCTCTTTTTTGAACCTGGAAGCGGCGTCTGCCACCAGCTGGTGGCAGAAAAATTAGCCAGCCCCGGTGAGGTCATCGTTGGCGCTGACTCACATACAGTAACCGCAGGTGGACTGGGGGCATTTGCCACTGGAATGGGCTCTTCTGACGTCGCCGTTGTCTTCGCCCTGGGCAAGACATGGTTCCGTGTTCCCGAATCCTTCAAGATAAGTCTCACTGGCAGGTTCCAAAGATTCGTTGGCGCCAAAGACCTGATACTCCACCTTATTGGCACCCTGGGTGCCGATGGCGCCACCTACAAAGCCCTCGAGTTCTGCGGCGATGCCCTCAATCATATGACGATCTCACAGCGCCTGACCGTAGCCAACATGGCTGTGGAAGCAGGTGCTAAGGTCGGATTGTTCCCCGGTGACCGAGTCACCAAGGAATTCTTGCAGAAACAGGGGCGGACTAGAAGCTATCTGCCGCTCTATCCGGACGATGACGCCACTTACGAGCAGTCAATTGCTATTGACATCAGTACACTTGAGCCAACGGTGGCTATGCCCCATTCTGTCGACAACGTCGCCCCGGCACATACTCTAGTCGGCACCAAGATCGACCAGGTATTTATCGGCACCTGTACCAACGGACGACTTGAGGATATCGCCATAGCTGCCGAAATCCTCAGAGGCAGGAAATGCCATCCCAATGTCAGACTGATAATAGCCCCGGCCTCCCGAAAGGTGCTCCTTGATGCGATTAAAGCAGGGTATGTCGAAATTTTGGTCAAAGCCGGTGCCATGCTGGTACCGCCCGGATGCGCTGCCTGTCTCGGGGTCCACCAAGGTGCACTGGGAGATAATGAGGTCTGTCTCTCCACAGCTAACCGTAACTTCAAAGGCCGGATGGGTAATCCAGAAGCATTTATCTACCTGGCAAGCCCAGCAACAGCCGCAGCTTCCGCCATAACCGGCGAAATCACCGACCCCAGGGAGCTCCACAAATGATTTCCGCAATAATGAAGGGCAAGGCGCATAAGTTCGGGGATGGTATCTCCACAGACCACATAGTGCCGGGTAAATATGCACATCTCCGGAGTAACCTCCCCGAGCTAGCTAAACACGTGATGGAGGATGCCGACCCCACCTTCGTCTCAAGGGTGCAGCCGGGTGACTTCATCGTTGCTGGCAAGAATTTTGGGCTCGGCTCCAGTCGTGAGCACGCAGCCGTGGTAATCAAAATGGCTGGCATAAGCGCCATTCTGGCAAAATCTGTCGCCAGAATATTCTTCCGGAATGCCATAAATCAGGGACTCCCTGTGTTGATATGCGATACCGATAAGATCAAAGATGGAGATGAAATAGAAGTGGACCTGGCAGCAGGAACAATAACCAACCTTACCTCCGGCGCCAAGCTCACCTTCGGCAAAATCCCTGAAGTAATGCTGAATATTATGAAAGAGGGAGGACTCATCCCCTATATCAATAAGTATGGCGGTTTTAAGCTATAACAAGTCACAGCTATGAGCTACCGCATAACCCTTCTCCCCGGAGACGGAATAGGACCTGAGATTACAGAGGCGACAGTAAAAGTCCTAGAAGCCACCGGACTGAAATTTGAATGGGATATCCATATAGTCGGTCAACAAGCCCAGGACAAATTCGGCACGCCTTTGCCGGAAACCGTCCTCGAGTCCATAAGAAGAAATAGAATAGCGCTGAAAGGTCCGGTGACTACTCCTGTTGGTAGTGGCTTCCGCAGCGTAAATGTAGCCTTAAGGAAAAGTCTGGATCTGTATGCCTGCCTCCGTCCCTGCAAAACATACGCCGGGGTGTCTACCCCGTTTCAGAATGTCGACATCATAGTGGTCAGAGAAAACACCGAAGACCTTTATAGCGGCATAGAATTCGCCAGAGGGAGCCAGGAGGCAAAACAACTGTCAGAACTGGTGGCAAAAAGTTCAGGAGAAAAGTTAAGAGAGGATAGCGGGTTCAGTCTTAAAGCGATCTCTGAAACTGCATCGAGGCGCATCATCAAGTTTGCCTTTGAGTACGCCCGCACCAAAGGTAGAAAAAAGGTCTCAGCTGCCCACAAAGCAAACATTATGAAGTTCTCCGATGGACTCTTTCTGGCTGTAGCTCGCGAGGTGGCGAAAGACTACCCTGATATAGAATTTGAAGACGTGGTCATCGATGCCCTCTGCATGAGGCTGGTCCGAGCCCCTCAGCAGTATGATGTTATCGTTCTGCCGAACCTGTATGGCGACATCGTTTCCGACCTCTGTGCTGGACTTATAGGCGGCCTTGGTCTAGCTCCTGGCGCAAATATCGGTGACAACGCTGCCGTCTTTGAGCCGACACACGGTAGTGCGCCAAAATACACCGGGCAAAACAAGGTTAACCCGATGGCGATGATGCTTTCTGCCGTGCTCATGCTCTATCACCTCGGTGAGCATGAAGTAGCAACCAGCGTGGAAAGGGCAATAGCCGCAGTTATCCAAGAAGGAAAAAAAGTCACCTACGATTTGAAAGCTGACCGCAACCAGCCGGCAGCCACCACCGCCGAAGTTGCGGATGCAGTGATTAGTAAAATGAAAACGGGATAAGGAGGGCAAAATGCGCTCAAAAGTGACTGTAATCGGTGCTGGGAACGTGGGGGCAACGCTTGCCCAGCGTATTGCCGAAAAAGGCTATGCGGATGTAGTCCTTGTGGACATAGTGGAGGGGTTACCCCAAGGTAAGGGGCTTGATATGCTACAGAGCGGTCCGATCGTCGGTTCCGATGCTAAGGTAATCGGGACAAATTCCTATGAGGAAACTGCCAATTCCGACATAGTGGTGATCACCTCCGGCGTCCCTAGAAAACCGGGGATGAGCCGCGATGACCTCGTCTTGACTAATATGAACATCGTAAAGTCAGTCACCGAACAGGCAATTAAGTACTCACCTAATTGTATTATCATCATGGTAGCCAACCCGCTGGACGCGATGACGCAACTGGCTCTCCATGTCAGCAAATTCCCCAGAAATCGTGTCTTCGGTCAGTCGGGTATCCTTGACACCGCTAGATTCAGGACGTTCATAGCCCAAGAATTGAATGTCTCGGCGCAGGACGTCCATGCCTGCATCCTGGGCGGACATGGCGACACCATGGTGGCTATTCCCAGGCTGACGACGGTAGGCAATGTCCCTCTGACCGAAATCCTGCCCAAAGAGAAGATCGATAGCATTGTGGAGCGGACAGTTAAGGGAGGAGGTGAAATAGTTGCTCTGCTAAAGACAGGTAGCGCGTTCTACGCACCGGCAGCAGCCACCGAACAAATGGTGGAGTCTGTACTACTTGACAGAAAGAGAATACTGCCATGCGCCGTATATCTGGACGGGGAATACGGTATTAAAGACGTAGTCGTTGGCGTACCGGTAAAACTAGGAAGAAACGGTGTCGAGCAAATAATTGAGCTAAAGCTAACGCCAGAGGAGAGTGCCGCTCTCAAGAAGTCAGCCGAGGCTGTGCGAGAACTGGTGAAAATTATGAAGCTGGAGTAAACGGTAATGCGCCAGATAGACTGTAAGACAATTACAGAAACCATATCCAGTTTGTTTCTGGATGCCTGTCTCCACCTTCCAGAAGATGTGCTCGAGGCATTGAAACAGTCAAAGGAGCAAGAGGAGTCACCGGTAGCCAGGGATGTACTGGACAAAATGCTCGAAAATGTCCGCATTGCTGCCAGCGAGGGGATACCACTATGCCAGGACACAGGAACAGCGGTGGTATTTCTGGACATCGGCCAGGATGTGCACATAATCGGGGGCAACCTTGAGGAATGTGTAAACGAGGGTGTGCGCCAGGCTTATGATAAAGGCTACTTGAGAAAATCGATGGTGAGACAACCGTTCTCGGCACGCATCAATACCAAGGACAACACACCCGCGGTTATACATACTGAAATTGTCCCTGGAGATAAACTCAAAATCGTCGTGATGCCTAAGGGCGGTGGTTCGGAAAACTGCTCCAGACTAACAGTGCTACCACCAGCAAAAGGCCGTGAGGGTATTGTTGATTTCGTCGTGACCCTTGTGGAAGAGTCGGGCAGCAACCCGTGTCCACCGATAATAGTGGGGATCGGTATAGGCGGTACCACCGACAAAGCTATGACAATAGCTAAGAAGGCACTATTGCGTAAGGTCGGAGAACCTAACCCGGACCCTGAAATTGCTGAACTGGAGAGGGAAATCCTGAGGCGCATCAACAACCTGGGCATCGGGGCAATGGGCTACGGTGGCAGGATTACCGCACTGGCAGTCCACGCTGAGGTTTTCCCTGCCCATATCGCTAGCCTTCCTGTGGCTGTTAACATCCAATGCTGGTGTGCCAGACGCAAGGAGGCAACGATATGACCAGCCTCCAGCATGACGTCATAATCCTAGGCTCAGGTCTCGCTGGACTGAGAGCGGCAATTGAAGCTGCAAAGAACTCCGAACTGGACATTGCCATAGTCTCCAAAGTACAGCTAATGCGTTCCCACTCCGTTTGCGCTGAAGGAGGCACAGCAGCGGTGATGCAACCTGAAGAGGGGGACAGTTTTGAACTCCATGCCTGGGACACAGTTAGAGGGGCTGACTTCCTCTGCGACCAAGACGTGGTGATGCGCTTTGTTGAAGAGGCACCAAAAGAGATTCTGCTGCTGGAACACTGGGGGATTCCCTGGTCACGACGCCCGGACGGAAGGATCGCCCAGAGGCCCTTTGGCGGACACTCCTTCGATAGAGCAGTTTTCGCTGCTGACAAGACTGGTTTCGCTGAAATGCAGACACTGTACGATACCCTGCAAAGGTACAACAATGTCACCCGCTACGACGAATGCTATGTCACCTCCATTTTTATCAAGGACAACGTATTCTGTGGCATCACTGTCTGGGACCTGACCACCGGCGATTTCTTTTTTATCCGCGGCAAGTCACTGGTTATCGCCACTGGCGGCGCCTGCCGCATGTTTGGCTTTACCACCTATTCCCTCACCGCCACCGGCGACGGCATGGCTATGGCTTACCGCGCTGGACTGCCGATCAAAGACCTGGAATTCGTCCAGTTCCATCCCACCGGGCTGGTGCCCTCGGGTATACTGATAACCGAAGCTGCCAGAGGAGAAGGAGGCTACCTACTGAATAACAAAAATGAGAGGTTTATGCAAAAATATGCTCCGTCCAGACTCGAGGTAGCACCTCGGGACATCGTCTCCCGCTCCGAGATAACTGAGATCGAAGAAGGGCGGGGCTTTGCCGGTCCTGAAGGTCTTGACTATGTTCATCTAGACCTCCGCCACCTCGGGGCTGCCAAGATCAATGAGCGGTTACCAATGATAAGGGAGGTCGCCATAAAGTTCAATTTCATCGATCCCATTTATGAGCCCATCCCAGTCCGCCCCGCGGCACACTATTTTATGGGGGGGGTCCACACCGATATCGAAGGGGCTACTCTGGTAGAAGGGATATGGGCAGCTGGTGAAGCGGCGTGCGTCTCCCTCCATGGCGCCAACCGTTTGGGCTCCAACTCCACCACCGAATGTCTGGTGTGGGGTAAAATAGCGGGAAATAATGCTGCAAAATACGCCCAGAAACAGAAGGCATTCCCACCCATTCCAGCAGAAGCAGACCTCAAAGATGAAGAAATACGCATCTTTGGCCGTTTCTCGCCAAACAACAAAGAAAGTGCCTATGCTCTGCGAAAAGAGCTGCAGCGAACCATGGACAAGAACGTGGGGGTCTTTCGCACCGCCGAGGGCTTGAACACAGCCCTGCGAAAAATACAAGAAATAAAGCAGTGTCTACCAAGTATTAAGGTGACCGACAGAAGCCGTGTATACAATACCGACCTGCTCAGCGCGCTGGAAGTGGAGAACCTCGTTGATCTGGCTGAAGTCATCGCTGTCGGTGCTCTAGCAAGAACAGAGTCCCGAGGGGCACATTCCCGAAGAGACTTTCCACAACGTGACGACGTTAACTGGCTCAAGCATACGCTGGCTTACTATTCTCCTGAAGGCCCAAAGCTTGAATATATTCCGGTGAAAATCACCTTGTGGCAGCCGGTGGAAAGGAAGTACTAATCCAAGGAGACAATCATGAAGCAACCACACCCTAGAAGAGAAAACCGTTTGGGTATACTGGGCTGGCTATGGGGAGGTAACTACAGGATAGAGCGTTACCTCTACACACTGCACAGGATCACCGGGCTCGGGATTCTCGTTTTTTTCCTAATCCACCTCTCTGTCACCACCTTCTTCCGTATGCAGCAACAAAGCTGGGAGGCTGCCATGGAGATCCTGCACAACCCTTGGTTCAAACTGGGAGAATACCTGGTGGTCTTGGCTTTCGCCTACCACTCCCTGAACGGCTTACGACTCATTATCCAAGAGTTAGGCTTTGGCATGGGTAAGCCTGTTCCCCCTATATACCCCTACCGAGACTCCCTGCGCAAAAGTCGCCGCTGGTCGATGGCTCTGGTAGGTACAGCTGCCTTGATCGCGCTTGTCTTCCTCTACGATTTCATAGTCGGAGGCTAACATGAAAAATACCTATCTGTGGCTAGCGCAACTGGTCACCGGCATACTGATAGCAGTCACGCTGGGTATACATATGGTCTGGATGCACCTCGACGACATCCTCAATGCTTTCGGTATCGATGCCAAAGAACCCACATCCTGGTCATCCATGTTGCAGCGCTCCCGGGATGTTGTTTGGGTGACTCTGTACATAGCACTATTGGCTTTCGTCCTCTACCACGCATTATACGGACTCCGGAACATCCTATTTGAATTGATACAATCGCGCAAAGTCAGGCAGGTGGTAACCTGGGGCATACTAGCTTTCGGTATACTGGCGTTTGTTTGGGGTACCTATGTCCCCCTAATCCTGCTAACCAAGTAGGAGAACGTGTGTCATGAAAGAGCATAGCCCAAAAAATACAACCTTCAAAGTTCGACGCTACAATCCTGAAAAAGACAGCAAACCGCACTTCGACACGTTTGTTATCCCCGCCACCCGTGGCATGACAGTACTCGATGCACTGCTGTACATTAAGGAGAACCTGGATAGCACTCTGGCATTCCGCACCTCCTGCCGGATGGCGATCTGCGGCTCCTGTGGCATGTTAATCAATAAGTACCCGCACCTTGCCTGCCACACTCAGATAGAAGAACTCAAAACGAAGACGGTGACCGTCGAACCCCTACCTAACCTACCTGTAATAAAGGACCTAGTCGTAGACCTTACTCCGCTCTTTGAAAAACACATGATGATCAAGCCTTATATCATCCGTGCTGACAAGCCAGAGATGGACAACCCCACCGCTGAGTTCGCTCAGTCGCCCGAAGAACTGGAGAGCTTCCTGCAATTCACATACTGCGTGAAATGTGGTATATGTATCTCTGCCTGCCCAACCTCCGCCACCAACAGACAATTTCTGAGCCCACAAGCCCTAGCCCAGTGCTATCGCTATTGTGCTGACAGCAGGGACAATGGCGAACAAGAAAGGCTCGTGCTGGTTGACAGCGAAAACGGCATATGGCATTGCCATCTCGCCGGTGCATGCTCCGACGCCTGCCCTAAAGGGGTCGATCCAGCACTAGCAATTCAACTGCTCAAAAGACGCCTGGTAGCTCGCACTACAAACCTGTCAAAGAAAAGGGAACCAGCCCCAACAGTCGCATCCCCGACCCACAGTAAGCCCAAACTACCATTTCCTCAGTTTACTGTAAACGATAAGACAGACGCGATGGAGGGATGAAACATGGACATCATCCGCATTGCCACACCGCTCGACGAAAAGGCAGCAGAAAAGCTCAGGGCAGGTGACCAGGTACTGATCACAGGAGTTATATACGCCGCTAGGGACGCAGCCCACAAACGAATGGTGGAGGTGCTTGACAGGGGCGAAAAACTCCCCTTCGACATTAGAGACCAAGTAATTTACTACATGGGACCAACACCTGCCAGACCGGGACAGGTGATCGGCGCCGCCGGACCGACCACCAGCGGCAGAATGGACAGCTATACCCCGCGCCTGCTTGCTGCTGGTCTCAGGGGCATGATCGGAAAGGGCAACAGATCCCAGCAGGTAAAGGAAGCCATTAAAAAGTACAAGGCAGTTTATTTCGCTGCTATAGGCGGAGCTGGTGCACTGGCTTCCAAATGCATCAAGAAAGCAGAGACCATAGCCTACGAGGACCTCGGGGCTGAGGCTATCCGCCGCCTGGAGGTAGAAGATTTCCCTGTCACAGTCATTAACGACATCTACGGCGGTGACCTTTATGAAGAGGGCAAAGCCAAATACCGTATTCTCTAGGAACCATAAGCCACCGAAGAACCGCGCTTGCCGCTGGGACACACTTTAACCACTGCCGCGCAACCCCAGAGAGATAACACGCAACAGCCCAGCAATGCTCTTGGCATCGCAAATCTCACCCGAAGCAATCATATCAGGGATTCGGGACAATGGAATACGGACGACCTCTATTTCGTCCGTGTCTTCGGCTTTTCTCCGACTGGGTATCAAATGGGTGGCTAAATAGAGGTGCAAGTACTCCGTGCAATATCCGGGAGCGGAGTAAAAGCCACCCAGCCGTTCTATCCTATTTGGTAAGTAACCTGTCTCTTCCTGTAACTCTCGCCGCACACATTCAATCGGTTGTTCACCGGGCTCTATGCTGCCTGCCGGTATTTCAAGCAAAAATTTGTCCACTGCCTTCCGGTACTGACGAACCAAGATAGCCCTGTCCTTGGAATCCACCACCACCACAGCAACGCAGTCACTGTGCTCCACTATCTCCCTGGTTGTTTGTTTGCCACCACGTTTAAGCACCGTATCTATCCTCAATTTAAGTGCTCGTCCCTCAAACACCCGCTGACTTGACACAGTTTTTTCTATTCCTGCTTCTCGTCTAGCTAACATTTCCTTGCTTACCTCCGCTGCAAACACAAGTCAAAAGCTACACATTGTTAAATTTATAGACAAGAGCCACCTCATCACAATCAGGAAACTTGGGGCAACGGTAACATTCTGACCACACTTTCCGGGGCAGCTCCATTTTGTCCACACGACGGAAATTGTGCTTCTCAAAAAACGCCGGCTTGTAAGTCAGACAAAATACCGTGGGTATCCCTAGTTCTTTCGCCTCTTGCAAGCATGCCTCGACAAGCATGGAACCCAATCCCTGAGCTTGCTTATCCTCGCTCACCGCCAGCGACTTTATTTCAGCCAGGTCTGACCAGTTAATATGCAAAGCCACACAGCCGATGACCTCCCCATGCTCTTCTCTAATGACAAAAAAGTCTCTTAGGTTTTCATATATCTCGCTAAGCGCCCTGGGCAACATCTCACCCCTGTCAGCGAAGCTGTTGATCAGCTCGTGAATCCTCTGGACATCTGCTATCCTGGCTTTCTCCACTTTCATCATGGTCATACCCTGGCACCTCTCAGTTTGGCTTCCAGAGAGGTGTAGAAATACTGCACAGGTTGGATCCTCAAAAAACGTGCCACGTAGGGGCTGACACTGACCCTGACCTCATCGCCATCCTGCAAAATCAGTTCTATTTGTCCATCAAGGCTCACAACCGCCTCGTGAGTGGTGCCCACTCTCATTGTCACCTTCGACTCAGGTGGCAAAATAAGCGTCCTATCAAAGCAAAAATGGGGGCATACCGGCTTGAGCACCAGTTCTCTGGCTTTTGGATGCAGTATGGGCCCATCGGCCGCAAGCGAATAACCTGTGCTGCCTGTAGCAGTAGCCACAATCACCCCGTCCGCCTTGTAGGTAGTCAGCAGCTCGCCATTGATCCTAGTCTCCACACTAACCAGCCTTACCAAACTGCGCCTCCCTACAAATACATCGTTCAGCCCGTGTAAAATAGTGCCACCGGACACCAGTTCAGCTTGGAGCATCACCCGCTCCTCCATCCACCCTTTGCCATCAAGCAAGTCAGGCAACTTATCCAGAGCAGTATCAACAGTAAGCTCAGTCATGAAGCCCAAGTGGCCAAAATTTATCCCCACCACCGGCACCGAATAAGGGGCTATAGCCCGCACAGCTCTCAAGATTGTGCCATCGCCCCCTATACTCAAGACCAGCCCAGACCCTGACGCGCTAGCCCTCGCCTCCTCTTCATCCCAAGCTGAGCATATCCATGAAAGAACGCCCCTTGTTTCTAAAAACCTGCTCAGCTCGGCACTGAAAGCCTTCGCCCGCTCTATCTTGGGGTGATATAGAATGCCTACTCGCTTCACAACCAGCTGAGTCTATCATCGCCTGCTAAATGGTGTCAAGCCATAGCATACCCACACTGCGAAACATATTTGCACATTCAGGAAGCCAGAAAAGCGATGTATGCCAGCGAAATTTGAGATAAACGTAGGGTTCATCCTATACTGTTAAGGTAGGTCAGGGTTCATCATGGAAAAAATTCTTATTGTCGAGGATGACCGAAATCTTTTAGACACCCTCAAGTATAATCTACAAAAAGAGGGTTACAAGGTTGTCACCGCGGGAGACGGCGCTGAAGCAATTGCCATTGCTCGCTTGGAAAAACCCTCGCTCATCATCTTGGACATAATGCTTCCTAAAATGGATGGCTTTGAAGTCTGCCGTATCCTCAGAAAAGAAACCAGCACACCTATAATAATGCTTACCGCAAAGACCGACGAGACCGACAAAATAGTCGGACTGGAAATAGGCGCTGACGACTATATCAGCAAGCCATTCAGCCTGAGAGAGCTCCTTGCACGTGTTCGGGCAGTGCTCCGCAGGGTGAAAACCATAGAAATACAGCCTGAAGAAAGGTTGCTGAAAATCGGTGATATTGAAATAGACCTGATCCGGCACCAAGTCAGCAGTGGGACTCAAATTATACGACTCACACCAAAAGAGTTTGATTTACTGGCGTTCCTCGCCAGAAACAAAGGGGCCGTATTTACTCGTGACCAGCTACTGGAAAAGGTCTGGGGCTACGATTTTGCCGGCGATACTCGAACGGTAGATGTCCATATCAGCTGGCTTAGACAAAAACTAGAAGCGAACCCCAGTAACCCTAAGTATATCGTGACAGTACGGGGCGTGGGCTATAAGCTGGAAGGATAGCATGATCCACAGCATTCAGTGGCGGATTGCCTTGCCTTTCATGCTGCTAATACTTACCAGCATGTGTATCCTCGGTGGCTTAATGACAAGCTTTACCAAAAAATCACAGTTTGATAATCTGCGCCTGCACCTTATAAAAGAAGCCAAGCTCGTCGCCGAGGCGAGCTTGCAACAGCTATTGCAAGGTGACCACGACTTCGACGCATTCGCCAAGAAACTGGGCCACGATATAGATGCACGCATCACCATCATCGCACTGGACGGAAAGGTTTTGGGTGATTCATATGAAGACCCCTCCAAGATGGAAAACCATGCACAGCGCCCCGAGGTGAAAGATGCCCTTGCCTTTGGTCTTGGTGAAAGTATTCGCTACAGTACCACCTTGGGTAAAAAAATGTTATATGTTGCAGTACCTATCAAAAACGATAGCAATGTTTTGGGGACTGCCCGAGTAGCCCTTCCTCTAAATGTACTGGAAAACTTGGTCGACCGAATCATTTTGTCCGCCGCCATAACAACAGCTACCGCAGCAACATTAGCTTTGCTCGCCGCTATGCTTATAGCAAGGATGACAATCAACCCAATTAAAGCCTTGACAGAGGCATCGAAAAAAATAGCGGAGGGAGCACTGGAGCAAAAAATTTCCGTGTCTACAAAAGACGAGATTGGCGCGCTGGCCCATGCCTTCAATGACATGGCGACAAGTCTAAAAAAATTGGTGCAGGATATTTCTGCGGAAAAAACCAAACTACAAACGATCGTCACTCATATGGCCGATGGCATCATCATGGTCGACGATGAAAACAGGATTATCCTAATCAATAAAGCAGCTCAAACATTATTTGACACAGCCGAAGAGAGTGCTCTTGGCAGACCGATTATAGAAGTCGTGCGCGATCATGAGGTGAATGAAATCCTGAGGAACTGCTTCAAAACACGAGAGAAACAGATCGCTCAATTCGAATCATTAGGCTCTAGGAGATTTCTAAGAGCATTAGCCATACCCATTCCAGGGGCTGGAATGGAAGCTGCCCTGCTTATGTTTCAGGACTTGACCGAAATGAAAAATATGCAAACGATGCGCCGGGAACTGGTGGGAAATATTTCCCACGAACTACGAACCCCCGTGGCAGGAATTAAGGTAATGGTCGAGACATTAAGAGAAGGCGCCATTGAAGACAGACAGATAGCAATGGACTTCCTGTCAAGAATAGACAGGGAAGTTGACCATCTAACCCAGATGATTGCCGAACTCACCGAACTGTCACGCATTGAGACCGGGAAGGAAAAACTGAAAATGGAGCCAGTGAAATTAGATTATTTGATTAAAGAGGTTGTTGAAAGATTCACCACTCTGGCGCAAAGGCAGCAAGTGACATTAATTGCTGACCTACCTATCAATATTCCCACCGTTATCGGTGACAGGGAGAGAATAAGACAAGCCCTGGTGAATTTGGTGCATAATGCTATTAAGTTCAACCGTCCTGGTGGAAAGGTGACAATAATTGCAACGGCTGGAAGTGCGTCAATCACAGTCAGTATATCCGATACAGGTATAGGAATCCCTAAAGAGGAACTGCCCCACGTTTTTGAACGCTTTTACAAAGTAGACAAAACACGCTCAGGTGGTGGCACCGGACTTGGCTTGGCTATAGTCAAACATATCGTCCAAGCTCACGGCGGTAATGTGTGGGCAGCAAGCGAAGAAGGTAAAGGCTCAACATTCAGTTTTACTCTTCCTCTCGGATCAGACACACCAGCGCGTGGTTTTGAACAAATTTAATCAAATTTTTACAAATCCTTAAACCTGCCTTAAAGTCTTTGCTTTATCATTATAGATAGATTCGGTAAGTAAACGCCTTACCGCTAGATACAGAAAACATGAAGGAGGTATAACGAATAGCAGAAATGATAAAATACGGCATAACGATGATACTGGTCGCAGCGCTGGCGATGCCATTCGTGTCCAGCTGTGCTCGAAGCACAACCACCATTTCCCAGCCAAGGGGCTCCACCTCAACACAGACGCTTTCCGGCTCCTTTAAAATCATCGGCTCTAATACAGTAACCCCTGTGAGCTCGGCATGGGCAGAGGAGTTTATGAAGCGACACCCGCAGGTAAATATAGCCATCAGCGGTCCCGGCTCTGGGGCTGGTATAGCAGCGCTGATCGACGGCACTACCGACATATGTCAGTCCTCCCGGTTCATCACCCAGAAAGAGATCGAGAAAGCTGGAGAAAAGGGGGTCAACCCCTACGAAATTAAGATAGCCAATGACGGACTCACGGTGGTAGTACACCCTTCTAACCCTATATCGGAACTAACGATAGCCCAGCTATCCGGGATATATACCGGTCAGATAACCAACTGGAAGGAAGTTGGTGGCAAGGATGCAACAATAGTAGTTCTATCCCGCGATACCAACTCTGGTACCCATGTATTCTTCAAAGAGCACGTAGTCCAGATGGCAGGACTGCCGACAGCGGATAAGAAGCTTGAATACGGACCAAAGGTACTCTTCCTGCCCTCAACTGAAGCAGGTATAGCAGAGGTATCCAGGAATCCAAATGCCATCTTTTACTCTGGGTTGGGCTACGTCACCAAACAAGTGAAAGTCATTGCCATAAGAAAGACTGCTAACGACCCGGCGATTATCCCGAGCGTGGAGACAGTGCTCAATAACACTTACTCAATCTCACGCCCCCTCCTGTTCTACACCAATGGTGCACCGACGGGGTTGATTAAAGCATTCATCGACTACTGCCTCTCGGAAGAAGGACAAAAAAAGGTGACAGAGCTAGGCTTCGTTCCATTGCGAAAGAAGTAAACAATTGCCAACAAACAAGACTTGCGCAGAACGTATACAGACAACAACCGTCGCTTCAGCAATTAATCTGAAGCGGCGGTTGCGCTTGGGTGAGAAAATCATCGAGGCAACGCTTTTCCTCGCCGGACTCTCTGCTGTAATAGTGCTGCTCGGTATCATCGGCATACTTATCAAAGAGGGCGCCCCTGTATTCGGGTATACACCACCCTGGCAGTTCCTCTCCGGCACAAAGTGGTATCCGGTCTCCGACCCGCCGACATTTGGTATTTTGCCTTTCTTCCTCTCCACCATCATGGTCACAGTTCTGGCTACAGCGATAGCTGTACCCATCGGAGTGGGCTGTGCCGCCTATCTGGCAGAAGTAGCACCGGTTGCAGTCAGGGAGACCATAAAGCCAATTATAGAACTACTTGCTGGTATACCATCAGTGGTGATGGGTGTCATCGGGTTGTTACTGTTATCGCCGCTGGTACAAAGTGCCTTTAACCTAGACACCGGCTTATGTGGCCTCACGGCGGCGATAATGCTATCGTTTATGAGTCTACCGATCATCGTCAGCGTTTCCGAGGACGCCCTGCATGCTGTACCTAAAGAATTCAAAGAGGCATCCTACGCGCTGGGAGCCACAAGGTGGGAGACCATCAGGCATGTCTGCATCCCGGCTGCGCTTTCCGGGATCACCGCAGCCATCATGCTTGGCACAGGCCGTGCCATCGGAGAGACGATGACAGTCCTGATGGTCGCAGGAGGCGCATTAGCAGTACCTCTATCCCCCACAGACCCGATGACGCCGATGACGGCAGCCATTGCATCGGGTATCGGTAACGCAGTCAGGGGTGGCCTGCAATACCAGGCACTGTTCGCCATCGGCTTAGTTCTTTTTCTGCTCACCTTAGCCGTTAACCTGATAGCAGAAAAGGTGCTGGAACGGCAAAAGAGGAAATTTGCCCAGTAGAAAAATTCTATGGAGAAAACGCCAGTCTCAGTATTTATCGCCTTCATAATTTACCTGATTGCCAGTACCGTGGTAATACTGCTGGCTGTGATTGAAGCCAAGATGACACGGCGTGCCCTAGAACGTACTGCTTTCACTTTTCTGGGCATAGCCGCAGCAATAGCCACAATACCCGTGCTTTTTATAGTTATCTATACCGCAGTACAGGGGGCTGGAGCACTGAGCTGGGACTTCCTTACCCAACCACCTTCACAAGCAGGTAGGGAGGGCGGCATCCTGCCAGCGCTGGTGGGTACCTTCTATCTCATGCTTGGAACCCTTTTCTTTGCCCTGCCTGTTGGAGTAATGTCAGGAATTTATCTTACTGAATATGCCAAAAACAACTGGATCACGAGGCTGATCAATACAGCCATAGCAAACCTGGCTGGTGTGCCCAGTATAGTATTTGGACTTTTTGGCTTAGCAGTCTTTGTCATGGCTTTCCGCTTCGGGCTATCTTTAATCGCAGCCAGTCTCACCCTAGCCTGTCAAGCGCTAGCGATGGTCATCACATCTTCGAGGGAAGCTATTCTGGCTGTGCCCAAAGAATATAGAGAGGGTAGTTTAGCTATAGGAGCAACAAAGTGGCAGACCGTAAGACATATAGTTCTGCCGGAGGCATTCCCCGGCATCATCACCGGAGTCGTCCTAGCTATAAGTCGTGCCGCCGGGGAGACAGCACCAATTTTGGTCACCGGCGCCGCCTTCCTCCTGCCGGGACTGCCAAACTCACCTTTCGAACAGTTCATGGCACTCCCTTATCACCTATACACAATAGCTGCTCATGTTCCAGGCGTATCTAAAAGCATCGTCTGGGGGACAGCTTTGACTCTGCTAATAGTGGTGCTTTCCTTTGACATTCTCGCGGCCGCAATCAGGTTCAGGTCGCGGCAAAGAAAGACGAGGATATGACAAATGAACCACATGCTACATCAAAAGGGCAGAACCCATACTATTGATAAGAGCGCTATAAAATTGAGCATTGAAAGTGTGGACCTGTACTATGGTTCTTTCCAGGCGTTGAGAAACGTCAGCTTGGAGATTCCAGACCGTGCCATTACGGCAATAATAGGTCCTTCCGGCTGTGGTAAGTCATCCCTACTCCGTCTCCTCAACCGCATGAACGACCTGATCCCAAATGTGAGGGTCGAGGGAAGTATCAAATTGGATGGTGTCAATATTTATGACCCCGGTGTGGACGTGGTCGAACTTCGGAAAAGAGTTGGGATGGTATTCCAGAAACCAAACCCATTTCCTATGTCAGTCTTTGAGAACGTAGCATACGGTCCCAGACGACATGGTGTAAAAAAACACTCTCAATTAGAAGAGATAGTGGAGAAAAGCCTGAAGCAGGCTGTGTTATGGGATGAGGTTAAAGACAAGCTGGGACAATCAGGGCTATCACTTTCCGGCGGGCAACAGCAAAGGCTATGTATCGCACGTGTGCTGGCAGTAGAACCGGAAGTCATCCTCATGGATGAGCCGTGTAGTGCCCTCGATCCGTTAGCCACTCTTAAGATCGAGGACCTCATGAAAAGCCTAGCACGAGACTACACCATCGTTGTTGTCACCCACAACATGCAGCAAGCAGCTCGGGTATCAGATATGACAGCCTTCTTACTGATGGAAGAGGATCGGGCTGGCGTGCTGATAGAATCCGGGCCCACATCGCAAATTTTCACAAACCCCAAGGATAAACGCACCGAAGATTATATAACCGGACGATTCGGCTAAATCGAACTTGGAGGAACCGATGGAAATAAGAACAAGCTTTCACAAAAAACTCAGAGAGATACAGGATGATATCCTGGCTATGGGTGACATGGCAGGAAAAGCTATCCTTCGTTCTGTGGAAGCGCTCAAGGGCAGGAATCTAGACCTTGCCCGTAAAATAATTGCCGACGACCAGAAGATAAACGATAAGCGATTTGAAATTGAGGAAAAGTGCGTTCAGCTTATAGCTACACAACAACCAATGGCTGGCGACTTGCGCATTCTGATCACCATCCTGCACATCACTACCGAGATCGAAAGGATGGGTGATTACGCAGCTGGGATTGCGCGCATCACACTCATGCTCGGCGATGAACCACCTATCAAACCATACATTGACATCCCACGCATGGCAGACCAGACCGTTGATATGCTCCACCGCAGTTTGAGAGCTTTCATACAGCACGACACCGAAACAGCGAGAAGTATCGCAGCCGAAGACGATACTGTAGACCACCTGTATGACCAGGTCTTTAGAGAGCTGCTTACTTTCATGATGGAGGATCCCAAGACCATCACCAGGGCTACTCGCCTGATATGGGTAGCACATAACCTCGAGCGTGCTGCCGACAGGGTCACCAACATCTGCGAACGAATAATCTTCATGGTTACCGGGAAGATGGAAGAGACACAGTCGTTAAGACGCTTCAATACGTAGAGGCTAGAAACCTAAAGCCTGCACTGCCATTTCTGCCAGCCTGATGAAGCTGGCAGGCACGATTCCCATAACTAGCACAAGTAGACAGCAGACCAACACAGCCGCACGCAAAGCCCAAGAGGAAGGCACCTTTTCTAACGATAGCGGAGCACCAAGCCACATGACTTTCACAACTTTCAAGTAGTAATATGCTGAAATACAGCTGTTTATCACCGCCACAATCACCAGCCAGAGCAGTCCATGTTGCACTGCAGCATTGAAGATGTACACTTTGGCTATCAAGCCGGCAGTCGGTGGTAGCCCAATTAAGGAAACCAGACAGAGAGTCAAAGCCAATGCCAGTGCCGGAGCCCGCTTTCCCATTCCGGTATAGCCATCAATCAGATCGCTGCCCGCTTTGTTTGAAATGGCTATCACGGCACCAAAAGCACCCAGATTGGTCACAGTATAACTAGCAAGGAAGAAAAGAAGCCCGCTCTGCCCCAGTCTGTCCACCCCAGCTGCCACACCCACCGTAGCCAATCCCACCATTAGATAGCCAGCCTGAGCAATGCTGGAATAACCAAGGAGACGCTTGATATCCGTCTGCCACAAAGCTATAACATTCCCTATAGTCATCGTCAGCGCACTCAAAATAGCAAACAATATACCCCAGCTAGTGCTCAGCACTGTGGTAGAGCCAAACGCTACCGAAAAGACACGCATTATTATGGCAAATCCGGCAGCCTTGCTGGCAACGGACAGGTAAGCAGTAATTGGAGTTGGGGCACCTTCGTAAACATCAGGTACCCACATATGAAAGGGGAAGCTAGCAATCTTGAAACCAAAACCAGCAGCTAAAAGCACAATCCCAACAAGCAATGCTGGATTCTGGGCCAGACCATCAGCCGACAATGCTGCAACTGTCTGTGCGATGCCAGTGAGCTTTGTCGTGCCGGTAAGACCAAAGGTGAACGCCATGCCATAAAGCAATATCGCCGAGGCCACAGCCCCTAGAAGCAAATATTTGAGCCCCGCCTCAGCCGATTTTTCGTCCTTTAGAAATGTAGCTAAGGCATACAGCGAAATACTACTCAGTTCCAAAGCAACATAGATAGCTATCAAGTCTGCAGCCGTTGCCATCAGCATCATGCCTACAGTGGCAATAAGCACCAGGGCATAATATTCGCCCTGGAATCTCTGGAACTTACTCACATAGTCTTGGGAACAGAGCACCACCAGCCCAGCCGCTATCAGGAACAAGAATTTAAAGAAAACAGCGAATGGATCCAGCCACAACAAGTTGTAGAAAATGTTAACCGGCTCCTTGCCCCACAGACTCACACTCAAACCAGCCGCCAGCACTACCCCAAAAAGGCTGACACCTGCAAGTACTTTCTTCTGCCGGACAAAAATGTCAAGCAGCACCAGGACCAGCGCCGTGGCTAGTAGAACAATCTCCGGTGCCAGAAAGCGAATTTCATTCAACAGCATCTTCCGGTTACCTCAAATACCTAACAACATTATCAGTGGTTCAACTCCCATCCTGATAATATTGGTCAGGATCGCGGGATAAAGCCCAACAAGCATTATCGCCACCACAAAAGCAAAAATACATACCTTATCCACGGTATCTGCATCTGGTACTCCGTCAAATTTTTCTTGCGGTGGGCCATAGAAGACCCTCTGGAGCATCCACAAAATATAGCCGGCTGTAAGCACTACCCCAAATACTCCCAAGATAGTGTATATCTGTATCCACTTCACCACGGTACTGGAAAAACTACCAACAAAGGTGATGAATTCGGCAGCGAAACCGCTGGTACCAGGCAAACCCAGCGATGCCAAGCCAGCGATGGTGAAAACCACCGCAATAACCGGCATCTGGCGTGCAAGACCACCTAGGTTATCCAGATTTCGCTCGTGTGATTTCTCATAAACCAGTCCCACCATGGCAAACAGAAGCCCGGTCACAATACCATGGCTGAACATCTGCAAGGTTGCCCCAGTAAGGCTTATCTGGTTCAAGGCGAATATACCCAGAAGCACATAGCCCATGTGACTTACGCTGCTATAGGCAATGAGCCGTTTTAAGTCCTTCTGCCTTAAGGTAACACCAGCGCCATAAAGCACACTTACCACAGCAAGTGCTACCATCAGAGGTGCATACTGCAAAGCAATTTCAGGGAAGATACTCACACAGACCCTGATCATTCCATAACCGCCCATTTTCAACAGGGCACCGGCAAGGATCACACTTGCAGCGGTCGGTGCATCGGTATGAGCATCGGGCAACCATGTGTGCAAGGGGAACACTGGCAGCTTGACAGCAAAGCCGATAAATAACAAAAAAAACACAGCGGCTACCGGGATTATTGGCTTCACATCGAGCACACCGGAAAGTTCAACGACGCTGAGCGTATCTGTGGCGAAGTAGAGGGTCAAGATACCAGCCAGCATAAAGGCGCTACCAGTTAGCGTGTATATCACATACTTGATAGCCGAGTACTCTTTTCTGCCACTCCCCCATATGGAGATGAGGAAATACATCGGGATCAGTTCCAGCTCCCAGAAGAGGAAAAACAGGATGAGGTCGAGAGAACAAAACACACCCAGTATGCTCGTTTCCAAAAAGAGAAGCCAGGCGAAATACTCACGAGTCCGAAGTTCCACCCTCCAAGAGACCAAGACCACCAACACCCCCAGGAAAGTCATCAATATGACCATCGGCAGACTGAGCCCGTCTACACCGAGATGATAGTGAGCATTGATGGCTGGTATCCACAATATTTTCTCTTCAAACTGTATCCTTCCGATGGCACCAGCCGATTTATCGAACTGGCAGAAGACAACCAGCGAAAGTGCAAAGGTCAGCAGAGTAAACAGTAAAGCGACAAATTTGGTTGACTTCGGATTCAGCTTCGGTAGCAGGGCTACGGCTGCCGCCCCGATGGCGGGGAGGAACACTATAGCGCTAAGGAAGCTAAAACTCACAGACGCTCACCTCAACTGAAAAGATAGAAACAGATAGCAATGGCAACTATTCCAATAGCCATGGTGATACCATAGACCTGTAGCTGTCCAGTCTGGGCACGCCGCGCAGTCCCCCCGGTGGAGGAAACACCACTGGCCACACCGTTCACTGCACCATCTATTACGCGGGCGTCAAAACCGGCAAAGGTAGCAAAGACACCATCCACCAGAAAACGCACCACGATAATCCTTTCGTAGAATTCGTCGAACCAGTATTTGCGGTACAACATCGTGTACACCGGCCTGAATACTCTTCCGACTGACTCCGCAGATATCCACCTGCGGTCATACATGGCATACGCAAGGAGAATGCCCAGTGCAGCCACTATCAAAGATATCAATGCCACAGAGTGGGACAATATACCGAAAAGCCCCTGAACAAAACCATACTTCCCGCTGGCTACAGCATGTCCCAGAAAACTACCAAACGCACCGGTCACATTTAGCCAGCCGGAAACAACCGACAATATCCCCAAGATAACCATGGGCACAAGCATAACAGCAGGCGACTCATGCAACTTTCCTCCGTTATGACCACCACCGTGTCCCCCAGACCCTCCCCTGTAATCACCGTGGAAAGTAAGAAACACAGCCCGAAACATATAGAAGGCGGTCATAAATACTGTCACCAAGGCTAGATAGAACAGAACTGTATTCCCTTCCAAGACGGAAGCCAATATCTCGTCCTTGCTCCAGAACCCTGAAAATGGCCAGATACCAGCCAGGCTCAGAGAGGCAACAACAAAGGTGGCATAAGTCCAGGGCATTGCCCTGCGCAACCCCCCCATCTCCCGCATATCGAAAGTTCCGGTGGCATGGCTTACGCTACCGGCGCCAAGGAACAGCAGGGCTTTAAAAAAGGCATGGTTAAACAAATGGAAAATGCCTACAGCGATCCCTCCAACCCCCAGCCCCAGCATCATGTAGCCTAGCTGGCTTATGGTAGAGTACGCAAGGACACGCTTAATATCGGTCATCACCAGCCCCATGCTAGCAGCAAAAATAGCGGTGAAGCCTCCGATGACCGCCACGGTGGTGAGCACCGCGGGAGAATGCTCAAACAACGGAAAGAGACGGGCTACCAGAAACACACCGGCAGCCACCATCGTAGCTGCATGTATCAAAGCACTAACTGGTGTAGGACCCTCCATAGCATCAGGTAACCATACATGCAACGGGAACTGTGCCGACTTTCCTATAGCTCCCATAAAAATGCCGAGCGCTGCCCACGTCAATACAGTGCCAGCCAGACTGCCAGCGATGGCAATGGCATGCAGCTCCTCAATATCGAAGGTCCCAGTATGGTAGAAAAGAAAAAGTATAGCTGCCAGAAAACCAAAATCACCAAGCCTAGTGACTATAAAAGCCTTCTTTGCTGCATTAGCTGCTGACGGGCGGTGGAACCAAAAACCTATCAACAGATAAGAACCTAAGCCAACCCCCTCCCAAAAGAGAAAAAGGAAAACAAGGTTGTCGGCTAAAACAAGCCCCAGCATACAGGCGGTAAATAGCGACATAAAAGCAAAATAGCGATGGTAGCCTGGGTCACCATGCATATATCCCTGAGAATAAATCTGTATTAAAAGGCTGACCAGGCTTACCACCACCACCATCACTGCCGACAGAGAGTCTACAATCAGACCTATACGTACGTTTAAGTCACCGATAAGTAGCCACTGTATATCGGGTATAGAAATCCTGTGCCCAGGGGTCATTAGGACTTCTCTTAACACCCACAAAGAAAGAAGACAGGAAATTCCGATAGAACATATGGTCACATAACCACTGACCTTCGGGTATTGCTTAAGAAACGGCCTCAATAGGAGTGCGATGACAATAAACGACCCCAGCGGGACAAGAAATATTAACCATGGGACATAACCAGGCATCACAGTCTCCTCAGAATCTCCTCAACAACGTGAACCCTTTCTTGTGACACAAAAATACGGTAGCTAGCCAGCTCTCCAACACCGGGCTTCTCGGTATCGGGTAGCACCAGCGTTGGCACCCCCTCCCCTTCAAAAAACTCTTTCCACATCTCGGCTGTCATTAGATTCAGCGCTATTCTTATCTGTACCCACATTCTTAGCTACCCTTTCATCAGATCAAAATCATTGATATTCACAGACTGACGCTTACGATAGATTACGAAGACAATGGCTATCCCCACCGCCACCTCAGCCGCAGCCACCACGATGACAAACACAGCAAATACCTGTCCGGTCAGAAGTAGAGGTACAACATAGCGGGAAAACGCCACCAGTGCAATGTTGGCGGCATTGAGCATTATCTCAATACACATGAGAATAACAACAACATTGCGCTTGGCTAGCACGCCATAAAGGCCAATGCTGAACAGAACTCCCGAAAGTAGCAGATAGTGTACCAAGCCGACAGGCACGTCCCTATTTCTCCCTCATTAACGCGATAGCACCCAAAATTGCCGCTACCAGTAGAACACCTACAATTTCGACTGCCAGCACATACCCGTCCCCACCGAATAAACTTGCTCCTATGCCAGCCACCGTAGGCTGTTTAGGCAACTCAGCGCTTGTAAGCCATTTGGTGCCCACTATCCCCCAACCCAACACCAGCAGAAAAGCCGAAGCTACCAGAAACGCAGTAAAGCGAAACTGTCCCGGCGGACTACCCCGCCAGACATCCTGCGTCAACATCACCGCTACCACGATAAGTATCGAGATGGCACCCACATATATCAGCGCCTGCACCACAGCTAGAAAATCAGCATAAAGAGTCACATATATCCCAGCTACAGCTAGGAAAAGTAGTATCATGCTCAGCGCAGCCCGGAACACATCCCGCAACACTATTACCCCCAGTGCTGCTACCACAACAGTCAGTGCCAGAAGCCAGAATATTATGTCAAACACCTCTTCCTCTCTTCTTACTTAATGGGAAAAGGGTTAGCTTCTGTCCGCCGTCCGCTCTATCCCAGTAAATCAGCAGGCTCTGCTTTGGTAAGCTCTCCTCGATACCTGGTCTGGCATATGCACTTGGCTTTCTTGAATCTGAAACAGTCAGCGCCTCCTTATCCATCACCAGATCCCGGCGCCGGTATTTCGCCCCTTCGTAGGACAACCCCATCGCCAAGGCTTCATAAGGGCATGACTCCACACATAACCCGCAGAACATACATCGCCCAGTATCTACTTCAAACTTATCAACCACGTAGTTGTTCTGGCTACCGACCTGGGTAATGATCTCGATGTTCCCTTGCGGACAGCTTTTGGCACAGGTGGCACAACCGGTGCATCTCTCCGGGTACCACACCAGTTCGCATCCCCGCAATCGCCTTGATACAATCAGTTTTTCCTCTGGGTACTGAACTGTAATCGGGGGGCGGAACAGATGCTTGAAAGTAACCGCCATCCCTCTGAGCACGCCTATTCCATATCTCTCAAATTTCAACTCTGCCCCGTCCCAGAACGAATAGTCTCGACCATGCCAGTATTAGAACAACAGCCAACACAACATTTGTCACCACCACTGACCAACGTGATATATCGACCAACCACAGCACCTCCACAGCTACAACAAGTACGTTGATCAACGCCATAGGGAAAAGCCCTTTCCAGGCAAAAGCCATTAACTGGTCAACCCTAAGCCGTGGCAATGTAGCCCGCAACCAGACGATTAAAGAAAATACAGCCACAACCTTGATAAGAAACCATAAAAACGGTGGCAGCACCGGACCACGCCAGCCACCTAGGAAGAGGGTAGTGATGATACAGGCATATGCCAGCGCATGGCCATACTCACCTAGATAAAACATGGCAAACTTCATTCCCGAATACTCCGTATGGTAACCAGCAACGATCTCAGAATCAGCCTCGAGGAGATCAAAAGGACAGCGATTCATCTCAGCCAGTGCACCAAGAAAGAAAATAAGAAAACCCAAAGGTTGCATAATGATAAAGGGCAGGGCTTGGGCATCAACGATCTTTGTCATGGACAGCGACCCAACCATCAGCACCACACCAAGCAACGATAGCACTACCGGCAATTCATAGCTCACTATTTGAGCCACCGTCCGCATGGCAGCTATCAGGGCATACTTGTTGTTTGAACCCCACCCAGCCATGTAAATCCCCACAGCTGATACAGAGCCAACTGCCACCAAATACAGCACCCCAACGTCCAGATCAGCCAGAACCGCCCCCTGGCTCAATGGTATGACCGCAAAAACCATCAGCACCGGCGCAAACACTACTACCGGTGCCAGCCAGTGAACTACCTTATCAGCCTTTTCCGGCACAACGTCTTCTTTAATCAGCACCTTCAGGGCGGTGGCAATCGGCTGAAATATTCCTTCAGGACCGAGCCGGTTCGGGCCCAGGCGGATCTGAAACCGCCCCAGCAAGCGCCTTTCGTACCAGATGAACACTATCACCAAAGTCAGAACAAAGCCCAATATAGCAACAATGCCCACGATGCCGGCTATCATATAAGCTGCCCACTCGGGTAACGTAGCGCTCAGCCAGATACGGAACTGCTCAAGCAGGTTCATCATCTATCTATCTCACCAAGGCAGACATCTATGCTTCCGAAAATAACGATCAGGTCAGCTATTTTCCACCCTATGACCATATCCTTCAATGCTGTAAGATTGATCAAAGTTGGTGGACGCACATGGAACCTATACGGTGCTACTGAATTATCACTGACCAGATAGAACCCAAGCTCGCCCTTCGGCGCCTCAATGTGCGCGTATACCTCCCCCACAGGCAAACGTAATGGCTGTTTCACCTTGGCACAAATTTCACCTCGCGGTAACTGCTCTATGGCTTGCTCCACAATCCGCACGCTTTGCCTCATCTCTTGAATCCTCACCCAGTAACGGTCATAACAATCACCTGTGCTGCCAGTAGGTACCTCGAAATCAAAGCGGTCATAAATGGAGTAAGGATCGGCCTTGCGAATGTCCCATCTCACCCCGCTCGCTCTGAGCACCGGACCACCAGCACCAATATTTATGGCTGTCTCTCTGGGCAATATGCCAACCCCTTTTGTCCGAACAAGCAGAATTTCGTTTTGTGAAAGCAGTTGCTCGTACTCATCGATGAATCGTGGCATCTCATCGATAAACCGTTTCAAAGCTGGTAAGAACTCCTCCGGAACATCGTGGGAAACACCGCCAATCCTCATGTAGTTATACGTCAAACGCTGTCCGCAAACCATTTCGAACAGATCCATGATCTTCTCGCGCTCACGCCACATATACAGCACCGGCGTCATCATTGCTCCTAGATCATTCAGAAGGAATCCTACCGCCATTAAATGGCTGGAAATACGCATCAGCTCCGCCATGATGATTCTTAAATACTCAGCCCGTTCCGGAATCTTTATCCCGCCAAGCTTCTCCACAGCAAGCACATAGCCAAAGTTGTTCGTCATCGAAGCTAGGTAATCCAGCCTGTCAGTGAGCGGAATTATCTGTGTATAAGTCCTTGACTCAGCTAGCTTTTCTATACCCCTGTGGAGATACCCGATAATGGGCTCTAAATCAACCACCACCTCTCCATCAAGCGTTACCCTCATGCGGAACACGCCGTGGGTTGAAGGATGCTGTGGACCAATATTGAGAATGAACGGCTCGGTCTTCAGCGTCATGCTACAAGTAGTCCTTTCGTAGCGGGTGTCCTACGAAACCCTCCCACAAAAACAACCGCTTCAAGTTAGGATGGCCCTGAAATATAATCCCCATGAGGTCGTAAATCTCTCTCTCCTGAAAATCAGCAGCACGCCATATATCAACCACCGAAGGCACAATCGGCTTCACACGGTCATGACACCTCACCTTCAATGTGAGACTATGATTGTGCGTCAGAGAGACCAGGTGATAGACAACCTCAAAATAATCCAGATAATCTACCGCAGTAAGGTTGGCTAGATAATCGAACGCAAAATCTGTATCGTCCCTCAGAAATGCGACTACTTCCCTCAGCCTCTCGCCTCTCACCACAACAGCCGACCTCTCCGCCGCTACCACCGAACCCGGAAGTTCCTGGGACAGTCTTCTGGCCACTTGCTCGCAGTCCAAAGGTACGGTCATCGCTTTCTGATGCTCTCGCTCATTATCTTTTGATGTATTAGCCGTATGCCGTGGATAAGTCCTTCAGGACGCGGGGGACAACCCGGCACATACACATCCACTGGCACGATACGGTTCAGTCCCGGCACCACACTGTATGATTCCCTAAAAGTACCACCGCTTATAGCACAGGCACCCATAGCTATCACCCATTTGGGCTCTGCCATCTGCTCATAAATAAGCTTTACGGCGGGCGCCATCTTCCAAGTTATCGTACCGGCTACTATCATCAAATCTGCCTGCCGTGGCGACCAGCGGAAGATATCCATGCCAAAACGAGCTATGTCAAAGCGCGAGGCCGCTGTGGCAATCATTTCAAAGGCACAACACGCCAGACCAAACATCAACGGAAATATCGACCGCGACCGTGCCCAATTTACCGCATAGTCCACAGTGATCAACAGTATGTTGCGCCTGATTTCAGCTTCAAGCCAATCATCAGGGTCAGCTATCGGCTGCTGCGCGGCTGCCTTGAGCTCTTCTATCCTCCTGCCTTCCAGCACATCGACATCCCCTGCAGACAAAGCTGGCCAATGCCGTTCTATTTCCATTCGAGTGCTCCTTTAAACCAGGCATAGACATAGGCTACTGCCAGCATAACGAGAAGGATAAACACAACCACCAGACCAGCCAGCCCCAGCTCCCTCAATCCTACCGCCCACGGAAATAGCAGAACGACCAGCACATCCAGAACTACAAACAGGACAGCAAAAAAATAATAACGGAAATTATACTGCACCCATGCCTGCCCGATGGTGGGCATGCCGCATTCGTAGGTGGAATTTTTGGCTGGGCTGCTCCTCCGCGGAACAATTCCCAGAAGACGCAGTGTCACAGGTAAAAGCAGTGTGGTCAAAGCAAAAAAGATGGCAACAACAAAGAGTATCCCAACGTAGCCAAAATCGTGCAGCAACTAAATGCTCCTGAGCCCAAAATGCCGACGGAAAGTATAGCATACAGCAAAAGGGGCGGACAAGCTTGACTAACTAGCTATCCGCTGTATAATAATGGCTGGTTTTTGAGATGCGAGTAACAGGTGGCACAGCTAAAGGTCAGCTATTAAAAACACCCAAAAGCCGTGCAGTGCGCCCAACCACAGACAGGGTGAGAGAAGCCGTTTTTTCCATTCTATCCTCGATGAGCGCTGACTGGTCACGGTGCCTTGACCTATTTGCCGGCAGCGGAGCCCTAGGGATCGAAGCGCTCAGCCGCAACAGCACATGGGTAGACTTCGTTGACCGGGAAGCGGAATGCTGCGCTGTGATAAAAGAGAACCTGACCAAAACTGGCTTTTTGCAGAGAGCCCATGTGTACTGCTGCAGCGTCAGCAAAGCCCTTTCCTTCCTCGAAGGCAAATATGGTTTGGTATTCCTTGACCCTCCATACGCTGACAGATCAATCGAGGAAATCATTAAGCAAATTGCCAGCTCCAAACTTATCGATGATGACTCCATCGTCGTAATATCACACGCCTCTAGGCGTCGGTTGCAAGAAAAATATGATAGCCTGTCCCTGTTAAAAGAAAAACAATACGGCGATACCTGCATCTCAATATTCCAGAAGGAGGTAGAATCTTGACCATCGCCATCTATCCCGGCAGCTTCGACCCGATAACAAATGGACACCTGGACATCGTCAGGCGCGCCTCAGCCATCTTCGACAAGTTGATCCTCGGAGTATATGACCGCCCTGAAAAGCGACTCCTGTTCACCACCGAAGAAAGAGTAAAACTGGCACAGGAAGCAGTATCCAAATTCAAAAACGTCCGGACACAGGCATATTCAGGCCTTACCGTTGACTTCGCCAGAAAAGTGGGGGCAAAAGTTATGGTTCGCGGACTACGCATGAGTTCTGATTTCGAACGAGAATTTGAAATGGCAATGATGAACAAAAAACTGGCGCCCGATCTGGAACTGGTCTGTCTTATGTCCAGCCTGCAGTACCAGTTCCTGAGTTCTAGTCTGCTGAAAGAGGTGGCACAACTGGGTGGTTGTCTTGAAGATATGGTGCCGGTTAACGTAGCCGATGCTTTGAGAAAGAAATTTGCCACCTCAACTTGAGCAACTAATTACTTAAGACCTGCTCACATCTAGACGTGAATACGTTAAACCATTAGATGCGCAAAACAAAAAAGGAGGTTAAATAGAAAATGGCATACAAAATCACCGAAGAATGCATCAGCTGCGGTGCCTGCGAGCCTGAATGCAAAAACAAGGCCATTAAGGAGGGGGAGACAATCTACATAATTGACCCCGCCAAATGCACTGAATGCGTTGGCTGGTTTGCTTCCGCTAAGTGTGCTGAGGTCTGCCCTGTGGACTGCTGCATCCCGGACCCAGCACACAAGGAGAGCAAAGAGCAGCTACTGGAGAAATGGAAGAGACTCAATCCGGGTCAAACACCAGCCGCCACCTAGGCATAGGCAAAGCCTGCACAAAATATTTGTGGGACCACTGACAGATTCCCTCTGGGCTGTGTTGGACTTGCACACCTTGCTGGGGCTTAACCTCCTAGAGACAGTGTAAGGATAGAGAGATGCCCTGATGCTAACTATTGATTTTGAGTTCATGCAGACCAAAAACGGCGAGGTGGTGCTGGACATTGGCTGTGGAGAGGGCAGGCACTCCTGGGAACTGTGCAAACGTAATAAATGCCGTGTCTACGGCGTGGACATTGATGAAACAAGCCTGAAAAAAGCTCGCTATACGTTCTACCTCCTCGAACAACAGGGGGAAATCAAAGGGAGTTGGACATTAGCCAAAGCAGACATAACTAGCCTCCCTTTCAAAGACAACACCTTCGATAAAATTGTCTGCTCAGAAGTGCTGGAGCATGTTCCTGACGATATTGCTGCAATTCGCGAACTGGTTAGAGTTCTAAAAAACAAGGGGACAATCGCTGTCAGCGTCCCATCATACTTACCCGAAGCGATTTGTTGGAAGATAGACCGTAGCTACTACGACCATCCCGGCGGCCATGTAAGAATATACAAGCAAAGCGAACTCGTCACCAAGCTAGAACAGAATAGCCTTAGTGTGTACGCAACACGCCGCAAGCACGCCTTACACTCATTCTACTGGATACTAAGATGCCTGTTCGGGGTTAACAATAACCGGGCACTGCTCACATCAATCTACTACAGGTTCCTCGTTTGGGATATCTACCACAACCCACGCCCTGTGCGCGTTCTGGAGGCCTTCCTTGACCGCTTCTTTTCCAAGAGTCTGGTCCTATATGCTCGCAAAGCCGGCAATTTATCATAGCCTGGAAATCGCAGAAACCGGACATCAGCAATACCTTAGGTCACTAACTAAGTCCTTGGTACACACGTTGCCACCAAGACATCGCTCAACCGCGGAAAACAGCGGGCTATTCTATCCAGCAGCACCAAAATAGCTCCTGACACCCTCCGAGGACACCTAGCCAGAATAACCCCCCACCAAGGAAGGCCAAAAAGCAGAGAAACCCCCCTGATCCTGCACACTTTAAAACGCTGGGTAAGCATCTGTTTTAGAAGCACATAATCAAACCGATACGTGTGGTCGGCTGGAACCTCCCAGGGCATCTTGAAATCATGATTCTTTCCACCCAGCTTCCTCCACAAGTGGTATACCACCCGCCCCAGTTTGAAACCCAGGCTTTCGAAATTAGCCACAGCTATTACTGCCCTCCCGTCAGCCCTCAGTACCCGCGCTATCTCCTGTAGAACCCGTGCAGGGTCCGCAAAATGGTCAATTGCTCCCTTACATATCACCTTGTCCACACAGGAACTGCGGAGAGGCAGGTCCTCACCAACACCTCTTACCAGCATCACGCTGGCACCATTTCTTCTCATGTGGTCAAAGGCATACCTCAACATCACCCCCGAAGGTTCAAGGCCAAGAACACGGGCACCTTTTCTAGATAGGAGCGCATCATCAAGCGCCCTGCCACAGCCAACATCTAATACCATCTCCCCCGGTTGGACTTCCAACTCACAAAGTGTGGCCTCGGCCATACTACGAAACATGAACTCCACCTCTGGGGTAACGATTTCGGGAACAACGTCGTTGTCATCCCAGGCCAAATCAATACAAAACTTGCCATCATTCTTATTCATAAGTCTTACTCAAGCCGTCAAACATCGCGCTAACTCGGTAGACAGCAGATGCCAAAACTTCACAACAATAACGCTGCAAGCGCTTCCGTCTTCTCTTTAGCATCTGGTAAGAATGCACTACCTGCCACCGAGCGATTTTGCCTTGTCGTATGCAGCAATAACAGCCTGCAATAGCAACGAACGGATGCCTCCCTTCTCCAGTTGTAACAACCCTTCCGCTGTCGTCCCGCCCGGGGAGGTCACCATGTTCTTTAGCTCAGCCGGATGTTTACCGGCAAGCTCAACCGCCCGTGCTGAACCCAGCACTGTCCTGACCACCAGCCTCTCAGAGAGCCGACGTGGCAATCCAATATGCACACCAGCATCCACCAGTGCCTCGATGACAAGGAAAATATAAGCAGGGCCACTGCCACTTAACGCCGTTGCCATATCCACATACTTTTCATTATCCACATAGACTTCATCACCCATAGCCCCTAGGACAGACCTCGCCATTTCCCTCTGCCTGTCCTCAACCTCCTCGGTCGCAGTCCATACCGTAACCCCCTCAGCGAATTGTGCTGGCATATTTGGCATCGCCCTCACCAGCCGTCCATAACCGAGCCCTCTTTGCAGACTGTCTAGCGAAGCTCCAGCAACTATCGACAAAACCATTTGACCGGATAGCAACCCTCTCATCTCACCGAGAACCTTGCTCAACTCCTGCGGTTTTACCGCAAGCACGATAACATCAGCACCATTTATCGCTGCTCTATTATCGTCTGTAACCTTTACACCATACTTATCAAGCATGACCTTTCGACGTTGTGAGGCAATATCGCTCACCGTGACGTCCGCAGGCGTAACTATCTCCTTAGCCAGAAGACTTTTGACCATCGCCTCCCCCATAACCCCACCACCGATGAATACAATTTTCATCTCGAGCTACCTCCTTTCACCAAAAATAGCTCTACCGATCCTCACCATGGTCGCCCCCTCCTCGACCGCTACCTCAAAATCATTGCTCATCCCCATAGATAGATGCTCCAGCCCTAATTGATCCCGTAGCTCCCGTAACCTTCGGAAAACCGAACGCGCTGTCTCCGGATCAACCAAAAGAGGCGCGATGGTCATCAAACCGACCACCCTGACATTCGGCAGCCGCGATATGTCATCCAAAGCGGCTGCCACTTCGGCAACAGAAAAACCACTCTTGCTCGCTTCACCAGAAACATTTACCTGCAATAGCACTGGGACAATCTTTTCCGCCCGCTTGCTGAGGACTTCAGCCAGTCTTAACGAATCCACACTGTGTATTATGTCAAATATCTCCAGCGCTTTTTTTGCTTTATTGCTCTGCAGGTGCCCGACCATATGCCAAGTTATTTCTGGCTTAAGGTCAGAAAGCTGTGTCAATTTTGCCTCAGCCTCCTGAACCCTATTTTCAGCAAAGTGCCTAATACCGCAATCATAAGCATCCCTTATCATGTCTGCTGGCACAGCTTTGGTAACTGCTACCAAAGTGACCTCATCTGGAGACCTGTGGCTCCTTTCACAAGCCTGTGCAATCCGAAACTGGACTTCGCGAACGTTATCTTCGATATGCACCAAGCACTATTCTAGCACGATACAACGCCTTGTTTCGATGCTTGGAAGATCGCCTTTTTTACGGAAGAATATAGAATCAACCGGGACTAGAAAGCGATTTGAAAGCTGCACTTCTGGCTGCATACAAACTCTCACTCGGAAAGCAGCTTTACACACAGAGTGCGTCCTGCCTACTATCGGAGATTACCTGGTTACTATGTTAACCAGACGCTTAGGTACATAGATGATGTTGGAAACTTTGTTATTTCCAACATAAGCCTTTATCCGTTCCCTGTCCAGAGCCAGCTCCTTAGCTTCGTCCTCCGTAATAGACGCTGGCACGGTGACCCTGTCCCGCAGCTTGCCGTTGACCTGTATTACCAGCGTCACCTCCTCTTCCTTCGCCAATTCCTCGTCCCATGTTGGCCAGCCCTGATTATGGATGCTATAGGAATGACCTGTCTTCTCCCACAGCTCTTCAGCCAGATGAGGTGTACTCGGCGCCAGAAGCAAAAGCAACTTCGTTATCGCCTCGCTCCACAGCGAGAGGGACACCGTACCCTGCTCTTGAACCTTACCCAGGTAATTGGTATATTCCATCAGTGCCGCAAGCATGATATTAAATCTGAAACGCTCTAGGCACTGCGTTACCTTCTTAATGGTCTTGTGGAGCTGGTGTTTGAGCTCCTTTTCCGCTCCCGCCTGAACAGCCCTCTCTTTGTATACGCCCAGAGCCAGGTTCCACACTCGATTCAGCCAGCGGCTCATACCCACTATACCGTTATCGTTCCACTCCCCACCAAGCTCCCATGGTCCGATGAACATAAGGTAGGCACGCACAGCATCAGCCCCAAGTTCAGAAACATAGTTGTCCGGCGTGACTACATTCCCCCGTGACTTACTCATCTTGTCACCAAGATAGATTATCGTGCCTTGATTGAACAGTTTCTTGAAGGGCTCATTGAAATCGACAATGCCCATGTCCCTGATCGCCTTGACGAAAAATCGGGCATAAAGCAAGTGCATGGTTGCATGCTCAGCGCCACCAGTATATAAGTCCACTGGCATCCAGAACTTCATTTTTTCTTTGTCAAATGGGTAGTCAGTGGTATCAGGGCTTGTATAGCGCAAGAAATACCACGAGGAACACATGAAGGTGTCCATGGTGTCCGTCTCTCTTTTGGCTGGTGCTCCACACTGGGGGCAGATGGTATTGACGAAGGACTCACAGTATTTCAGGGGGGACTCACCCGTAGGTCTGAATTCAGCATCCGGTGGTAGCAGCACCGGCAGGTCTTTTTCCGGCACTGGCACAATACCGCATTTATCACAATAGACTATCGGTATCGGGGCACCCCAGTACCTCTGCCTTGAAATAAGCCAGTCACGGAGACGGTAACTGACAGCGCGCTTTCCCCAGCCCTTCTGTTCTAGATAGTCACATATCGCTTCAAAAGCTTGCTCGCTGGGTAGGCCGTCGAACTGACCAGAATGTACCATTGTGCCAGCTTCAGTGTAAGCCGCCTCCAGCTCCTGCCCTGACCACCCCGGTGGCGCTATCACCACCCGGATCGGAAGACCGTACTTTTTGGCAAACTCGAAGTCCCGCTGGTCGTGCGCAGGAACACCCATCACCGCTCCCGTTCCATAGGTCAGCAGGACATAGTCAGCGATCCAGATAGGCACTTTTTCTCCGGTGAAACGGTTGATAACATAGCTTCCCAGAAATACACCGGTCTTTTCTCTCTCCAGAGAAGTCCGCTCAATTTCGCTTCGACGCTGTGTCTGCCGTACATACTCTTCAACCTCAGCCTTGCGCTCTGGCTTGGTAAGCAACGGAACAAGCGGATGTTCGGGTGCCAGTACAAAGAAGGTCACACCGAAGATAGTATCCGGCCTTGTAGTGAACACCCGTAGTTCTTTTTCCCCCACACCTTCATGCTCGAGTCCAAACAGCATCTCAGCCCCCAAGCTCTTGCCAATCCAGTTTCTCTGCATAACCTTAATCCGCTCGGGCCAGTCGATTTCGCTAAAGTCCAAGAGCTCATCAGCATATTTGGTGATGCGGAAAAACCACTGCTCCAACATCTTCCGTATCACCGGTGTGCCGCAGCGCTCGCAGACCCCCTCGCCCACCACCTGCTCATTAGCTAGCACAGTCTGGCAATTAGAACACCAGTTCACCGGCGCTTTTGCCCGATAAGCTAGCCCAGCATGGTAGAGCTTGAGGAAAAACCATTGTGTCCATTTATAGTACTCGGGCAAGCAGGTCACCACCTCACGACTCCAATCGTAGATAGCCCCGATGCTTTTGAGCTGCCGTCGCATATTCTCTATGTTTTGCATCGTCCACCCATAGGGGTGGACACCATGCTTGATAGCAGCATTCTCAGCCGGAAGTCCAAAGGCATCAAAACCCATAGGATGCAGCACATTGTAGCCCTGCATCCTTTTGAAACGCGCGTATACGTCCGAGGGTGCCATCGCATACCAGTGGCCAATGTGAAGATCGCCAGAAGTGTAAGGGAACATGGTCAAAGCATAGAATTTGGGGCGGGCAGGATCTTCCTTTACTTCGTACAGGCGATCTTCAGCCCACCTCTCCTGCCATTTCTTCTCTATAGCCTGCGGATTGTATTTGGAGGTACTCATAGCAAAGCAGATTTTATCCTGTCACTCCCGTCCCGTCAATATCTGTAAAAAGCACGGTGAAATGGTGTACAATCTTAGGTTGTGGAAAAAGAGGAGTTTGAAGCTCTGGTCGCTGAAGCTATCGAAAGCCTGCCGCCAGAGTTCAAGAACAAGCTTGATAACGTAGCCATCCTAGTCACAGACTGGCCCTCCCAAGAACAGCTAAGACAGCTAAGACTAAAGGTCAGGACACAGCTCCTTGGTCTGTATGAAGGTATCCCCAGAACACAAAGGGGTGGAAGCTATAACCTGGTACTACCAGACAAAATAACGTTGTTCCAAAAATCCATAGAGGCGAAATGCCACACGGTGGAAGAAATAAAAGCAGAAATTGCCCGCGTGGTAAAGCACGAGATAGCCCACCATTTTGGACTCAGCGACGCTGCCCTGCGCCGCCTAGAGCGCAGAAAGACCCGCTGACACAAAGTGGGTCCTACTAGAAACAAATTGACCGCTATACCAGAGGCTACAAGCCTTTGTACTCGGGTGGCCTTTTCTCCAGAAAAGCCCGGGCTCCCTCTTTTTGGTCCTGGGTACCAAAGCACATGGCAAATAGCTCGTTTTCAATCTCCATCCCGACCGACAGCGGCGTCTCAAGTGACCTGTTCACCGCGATCTTGGCAAGCTTCAATATCGCTGGGCTTTTGCTCTTGAGCTTTGCTATTACTTCATCTACTGCTTCTCTGAGCTTTTCTGCAGGAACCACCCTGTTCACCATCCCCAGCCGCCACGCTTCTTCAGCCGAAATAAAATCACCCGTGAAGACCATCTCTTTCGCTTTCTTCTCCCCCACCAGTCTTGGTAATATCTGAGTACCACCGCCACCTGGTATCACGCCCACACTTATCTCCGGTTGTCCGAAACGTGCTTTGTCCGAGGCGATGATGATATCACAAGCCATGGCTAGCTCGCAGCCACCGCCCAGAGCTAAACCGTTGACCATAGCGATGACCGGTTTGGGGATCTCACGAATCACCGTATACGGCCTCCTTACCCCCTTGCTCCTTTGAATAACGTTGAGTGGCTGCCACTCAGGGAACTGACTTATATCAGCACCAGCACTGAAAGCCCTGTCACCAGCGCCCGTGAGGACAATCACTCTCACCTCACCATCGCTGTTTGCTTGTTCTAAAGCCGCAATAACCTCGGCACGGAGAGCATCGTTTTGTGCATTCAGCTTATCCGGACGGTTCAAAGTTATCCAGGCAACATTGTCCTTCTTTTCATAAATGATCGTCTCAAATGCCATTGCCACCCTCCTGTGCTAAATTTGTTTTCCGGCTATCAAATTATATCGTAGCGCCACCGTCCACGGCTAGCACCTGCCCTGTCACATAAGTAGAGGCATCCGAGGCTAAGAAGATGACTGCACCTACCATATCATCGGGCTCGGCTATCCTCCCCAACGGTGTTCCCGCCAGAGCACCCTGCAAAATCTCTGGATTGCTCCACAGAGCTTCGCTGAAACGGGTTTTGACCAACCCAGGGGCTATGGCATTTACCCTTATGTTATACTTTGCCCATTCTTTTGCCATCACCTTGGTAGCCATTATTACCCCAGCTTTGCTTATCGAGTAAACGGGCAAAATATCGGGGGTAATCCCAGCCACTGAGCTGATATTGATAATTGTCCCGCCTCCCTGCTCTTTCATCAATTTGGCAATCGCCTGGCTGAGAAAGAATAGCCCTTTCAAGTTCAAGTTCATGATAGCGTCCCAGGCGCGTTCCTGTATATCGAGTGCTGAGTCTATGGTAGGATTGGTAGCAGCATTGTTGACCAGGATATCAATCCTGCCAAATTCGTCCTTCACCTTGGCGACTAGACCTGCTATCTCCTCAAGTCTCCCCACATGGGCTGCCACAGCCAGCGCTTTTCTTCCTAGAGCTTTGATTTCCCCAGCCACTGCCTCCAAGTCAGGCAGCTTCCGGCTAGTCAAGGCAACATCGGCGCCAGCCTTAGCCAGACCCAAAGCGACAGCTTTCCCGATGCCGCGGCTCCCCCCAGTTACTAGCGCCACCTTTCCCTTGAGGAAGAAATTGTCCATAGAGAAGCTCATAGTATACCCCCTTATATTGTTAATCAGCTTTGGAACAGTATATACCCTACCACCAACTCAAATCAAAAACTAGTCTGCTTTCCACTGTCGGCGGACTTCGTCCATACCGATATTTTGGCTGAGTACCAGCCATGACCGCCAAGCGACTTAAGAATAGACCACGCGCAATGGAATTCGCATCCAAATTGCCATATATTGTAGCTTGCCATATAATGTAGCTGGGGGCTAAGTAGATCGGGTGACCGCTCGCCTGTGGCGGGAGGAAAGTCCGAGCTCCACCGGGCAGGATGCTGGGTAACACCCAGGAGGGGTGACCCTACGGAAAGTGCCACAGAAACACACCGCCAGCGGCCAGCTAACAACTGGTGCGGGTAAGGGTGAAATGGTGAGGCAAAAGCTCACCAGCGGCTGGGTGACCAGCCGGCTGGGCAAACCCCATCCGGAGCAAGGCCAAATAGGGGGATGTTTCAGGTGCCCGGCTGATGTCCCCGGGTTGGCCGCTTGACCCCAATGGCAACATTGGGGCTAGACTGATGGTCACCGCTCCGAGCTGGGTAACTGGCTCGGAGTACAGAACTCGGCTTACAGATCTACTTAACCCCCGTCACGACGGGTCTTCTATCCATCACGCCTGAACTGGAAGCTCTACAGTCCCTCCACTTTCTCCTGTGCCACATCCTCCAGACTGATGATACCCAGCTTTAACGCCGTGACCAAGGCCTCGCTGCGTGAGGCAACTTCCATCTTATTGAAAATGTTAGAAAGATGTGCCTTCACAGTACGCAGACTGAGGTATAGTTTATCAGCTATCTCTTTATTGCTCATGCCGCTCGCCACAAGCCTCAGTATCTCTTTTTCCCGCGGGGTCAGAGGTTCTACCAGTTTTTTCTGCTCAACCTTGACTGAGCCCGTTACTGCCCGGTGCAGCAATTTTTCGATGATTTTAGGGTGAAGCACAAATTCTCCTGACCGTATGGACCTTACGGCATCCACAAGGTCCTGCCCCCGGGCACTCTTAATCAAATATCCAGCGGCTCCGGCTTCCAGCAAACCAAGTACATAACTGTCATCATCGTATGCAGTCAGAATCAAGATAGCCACTTTGGGAGCCAATTTTTTAATCCGTCGGCTTGCCTCCAGCCCGTCTATTTTGGGCATCATGATATCCATCACCAGAACATCGGGCTTCAATTTGGTGGCAAGTTCAACAGCTTCTCCACCATCAGCAGCCTCGCCGACCACTTCCATGTCCTTCTGGCTGGAGAATACCCGTCCCAGTGCCTCCCTTATCAGTGGATGGTCATCGGCAATTAAAATCCTCGTCCTTGACCGCACAGTCCAAATTCCTGCTTTCTTCCAAGGCTAATTATAGAGTATGGACTCCGTAGAAACAAGGAGGCATCAGCTTGTCCCCGCATAAAGCATGTGCAAACCTTGAGACACGGCCTGTTGCTTCGCTGAGTTAATGAACAAGCATTGTCCAAAGGGACAAACCCAATCTAGAGCTAAAGGACGACGAAGAAAAGGAAGCGAACCAATAGACTTATTCTAGAGAGCAAGAAAATGATGGATAGGGGGAACAGTAAGCCATGGAAGTAAGGACCACCAAAAAAGTAACACTGGACCGGGCAGCCCTGCTAGCGATGTTGACAAAGGTTGCTAGTAACCCGGTTATACTCGCCCACCTGACGGGTAGTCCTCATGAGATATTCAAAGAATATGGGCTTCTTACGACGAAAGAGGAATCGTGCTTCGTCAACAGCTGCCTCAGCACATTCTGAAATTCAGAGCAGCAAGGAGATGGGTATATGACAAAAACCGAAGTACTCAGGAAGTGTGATGTATTTACAGCTTTGAATGACGAGGAGCTCCGCGAGATAGAAAACATATGTAAGATCGAGGAATTCGAAGCAGGTACCATAATCTGCAAACAGGGCAGCAAGGAGAAGAACCTCTACGTTATCGAGCATGGCACAGTAGGAATTATCTTGGAAGTAGGGCCACTGGCTCAGCGCCAAGTGCAAGCAGTGACAGACCATGAAGCATTTGGCTGGTCAGCCATGCTCGAGCCATATATCTGTACTGCCACTGTAAAAGCTCTGGAAAAGACCCAAGTGCTCTCACTCAATGGACAGGGGCTTTCTGCCCTGTGCTCTACAAAACCATCTATTGGCTACAAGGTTCTAACAGGGATCGCACGTGTCATAGCACTGAGACTACGTCAGGCTTACATCCAGCTTCTGGGAGTCACTGGACAAATATAGTAAAGGCTGCAAGAGCCGTATAGTAGCGGTAAAAAGCAAACCAGGAGATTCCGCCAAGTGTGAAAGCGGCATACCACCGAATCTGTGAGATAGGAGATACAGAATGGAAGAACGCAAGACTATCACCTCAATGATGGATGAGAAACGGGTTTTCAATCCGCCGAGGGAGTTGAGCGAAAAAGCATATATCAGAAATCTGATCGAATATAGAGACATTTATCAGTGGTCTGTCGAGGACCCAGAAGGCTTCTGGGCTGAGATGGCTGGACAACTGGATTGGTACAGGAAGTGGGACAAAGTTCTTGTAGAAGATTTCAAAGAGGGCAAACACCAGTGGTTCGTCGGTGGCAAGCTTAACGTCTGCCATAACTGCATTGACAGACATTTAAAAACATGGAGGCGCAACAAAGCAGCCCTAATATGGGAAGGCGACATTGGCGACAGTAAAATATTGACATACCAGCAGCTATATAAAGAGGTATGCAAGTTTGCCAATGTTTTGAAAAAACGTGGGGTACGGAAGGGGGACAGAGTGACCATCTATCTACCTATGGTACCTGAACTGCCTATCGCCATGCTGGCATGTGCCAGGATAGGCGCCGTCCATAGCGTTGTTTTCGGTGGGTTCAGCGCTGACGCGCTGAGAGACCGGATACTGGACTGCGGGGCAAAAATGCTTATCTGTGCCGATGGCTATTACCGCGGCGGCAGGATAATCAGGAGCAAGGACAATGCCGATCAAGCACTGGAATCCTGTCCTGATGTAAAAGATGTGATAGTGGTAAAGAGGGCAAACATTGAAGTGCCCATGAAGGAGGGACGTGACCACTGGTGGGACGATGAAATGGCTGCCGACGATTTGAAAGGCTACAGCGGGCCCGAGGCCATGGATGCTGAGGATCCACTGTTTATCCTGTATACAAGTGGCAGCACCGGGAAGCCCAAAGGGGTGCTACACACCCAGGCTGGCTACTTGCTGTACTGCTACCAGACCTTCAAATGGGTTTTCGACGTGAAGGAAGAGGACACTTTCTGGTGCACAGCCGACATCGGCTGGGTGACCGGACACAGCTACATCGTTTATGGTCCACTCTCCTATGGCGCCACCAGCCTCATGTTTGAAGGCATCCCAACATACCCACACCCAGACAGGTTCTGGGAGATCGTGGAAAAGTATCAGGTCACCATTTTCTACACCGCACCTACCGCACTCCGTGCTCTGATGAGGGAGGGGGAAGAATGGCCTAACAAACATGACCTGAGTTCTCTACGTATTCTGGGTTCAGTCGGTGAACCCATCAACCCTGAAGCCTGGATGTGGTACTACAATGTTATAGGCAAAGGCAGATGCCCCATTGTAGACACGTGGTGGCAGACAGAGACAGGGGGTATTCTGATCGCACCCCTACCCGGTGCCACCCCATTGAAGCCGGGCTCAGCCACATTGCCTTTACCCGGAATTGTGCCAGCTGTCCTCCGCGAGGACGGGACACCCGCGGATATAAACGAGGGCGGCTATCTGGTGATAAAGCGGCCCTGGCCAGGACTGATGCGCGGTGTCTACGGTGACCCGGAAAGGTTCAAGAGCACATACTTTGTCCGCTTTCCTGGCGTTTACACCACCGGCGACGGCGCCCGAATAGATGAGGACGGCTACTACTGGTTGATGGGACGCATAGATGATGTCATCAACGTCTCCGGACACCGCATAGGAACGGCCGAGGTCGAAAGTGCCCTGGTCTCCCACCCAAAGGTGGCTGAGGCCGCAGTAGTCGGCATGCCACATGAAATAAAAGGGCAGGGCATCTATGCTTTTGTCACGCTGAAAGCCGACGTGGAAAGGTCTGAAGAACTGAAGAAAGAACTCATCGCCCATGTACGGAAAGAGATCGGTCCCATCGCTACACCGGACAAGATCCAGTTTGCTGATGCCTTACCAAAGACAAGAAGCGGCAAGATCATGAGAAGGATACTCACCAAGATCGCCGCCGGTGATGTGGATAACCTAGGAGACACGACCACCCTAGCCGATCCCTCAGTGGTCGACTTACTAGTAAAAGAGCGGTTGTGAATTTCCTCGAAAACACACGAACCGCTTATCAAAAACACAGAAAGGAGAGACTGGAAATGGCGGAGGCTATGTCAACTGAAAGCACCCGGTGGGCAAACCCGGGTGCTCTGGGACTAGCTGGGTTCGGACTGAATACCATCCTGCTGCAAATACATAATTTAGGACTTATCCAGGGTACACTACCACTGATATATGGGTTCTTCTGGGGAGGCACAGCCCAGATTATCGCTGGAATAATAGACGCCCGTAGAGGTGATACCTTCGGGCTAACTGCATTCACTTCTTATGGGCTATTCTGGATAGGACTGAGCTTCTACTTCCTGCTGCATTGGATGGGCATTGTTGAGATGGAAAACTCCGGTCTGGCGTGGCTGTTCATATGCTGGGGGATATTTACCGGCTATATGACCCTCGGCACTCTCAAAATGTCGGTGTTGCACATTATCGTGTTCACCACCCTGACCATACTGTTTTTCCTGCTTGCGGCAGTATTCTTCGGTGCCCTACCGGCAGTGGTCGCAGGCATCGAAGGTATACTCTGCGGTGCCGCAGCAGCTTACGGCTCAGCAGCCATAGTACTGCATGACAAGTTCGGTAAATGGGTACTGCCGCTCGGGATGTTCTCAAACTAGCGGGCAAACAGGACTGTCGAGAAACTAGTACTTTGGGGCAACCCAATCTAGAATCCCCAGTAGCCCGAAGTACATGCAAGACTAGAACCGATGGCCAAGGGTGGCCAGTCATAGCGCATGATACACTGGAAGTGGACAGAAAAGAAAGGAGATGAACAAAATGGCTAAGGGAATTCGAGCAGAACCTGAAAAAGAAGTAAAGCAGTTCAAGGAATTGGTCTACGCACCCACAGTTGTGCCCAAGGAAGGTATAGCGGGTAGATGGGCGATACTCTCGGTACTGGCAAGAGCTGCCGACGAGCCTGAGTTCATGGCTCGCCTGGCAGACAACCCACACGAAGCCTTGAAAGAATACTATACCCTCACACGGGAGGAAAAAGCAGCCCTAGCCAACGGCGATATCCGCAAGATCGAGCAATGGGTAGGCAAGCTGGACAAGCGGTTATCAACATGGTTGTGGTATAGACTCTCTCAAGAAAAACGGTAAAAGAGCGCTACCATGACGGACACAAAGGCCTCCGGTAGAGAATTGTAAAGACCGGGAGAAAAATGGCTCTAACCCCTGACATCTCCCGGCTGCAGCTCCTTCTGGAAGAGTTGAAGAGCTGCGCCGCTACAGACTGTCGGCCCCCTGCAGAGATGGCAGTAAAGATGGAAACGGTGAGGTTAACCAAGGGAAAAGGATGCCTTCAACCTATCACTTCTCACCATTGACATACCGGTCGGGCTTGGTCTGAGCAAGCTGCTGGGTGGGGTAGTCTTCTGTCTGCGGCTTATCTTGGTGGTACTAGCTGGGACCGAGTTATTGACGGGAAACGCGCTTATGGTAACGAGTCGCGCTAGCGGTAAGACAGGGATATCACACATATTCTTATTTCGGAACCGGGGCATTGTCTACCTCACCAACCTCGTCGGTGCACTGCTCCTGATGCTGGTGGTATGTTACAGCCGGTTCTGGGCGCTTATAAGGTCGGTGCAAACGCATTGCTCATTGCCAATGCCAAAGTGAACTTTTCGTTCTGGACAGCCTTTTCCCGCGGCATAACGTACAATGCCCTGGTATGTCTGGCTGTATGACTGTGCTTTGGTGCCCACAGCACGGTGGACAAGATTTTTGCCATACTCTTCCCTATCACCGCATCTGTCGCCTGTTGCTTCGAACACAGCATCGCAAATATGTACCTCATCCCGATAGGCATAGCACTGAGCGGACAAACTGAAGTTCTCAAGGCAGCTGGGGTAACCGCTGTCCGAGTTACTAACCTCAACGTGCTGGATTTCATAAACAACCTTGTCCCGATCACTCTGGGTAATACCGTTGGTGGTACGTTTATTGGTAGCATATACTGGCTGATATACCTCCGCAAGAAACACACTGCCGAGGCAGTAAGTTGCTGATCGTGGTTAAAAAACTTGGTGGTCAAACCTAGCCGCAGTCCCCAAGTAATAAGCTATGCGCCAGACCCTGAAGTTAAAGCTCTGAGGACCATATTGGCTCGAGCCAGGGATGATGTCCGCTTCCTCGCAAAGCCCACTAAAAGCTCTCAAGAAGCCTTAAAAGATTATGATCTCAACCCAGAAGTAAAAGCTGCCATCCTCGGCGGTGATGTCCGCTGACTTGAGCCTCAGGATCGGCACACTGAACGAGCCGCTGCACACCTGGCCTGCCTCCAGGCTATCGCAGGAAAAATGGTGACCAGCACCTCACTATTCACGCTATAAGGCTTTAAGACAATGCGTCAAATGATATGTGGGCGATAGTGGACTTGAACCACTGACCTCCTGTGTGTAAGACAGGCGCTCTAACCGCTGAGCTAATCGCCCGTGATGGTACGCCTGGTGAGATTTGAACCCACGACCTCAGCCTCCGCAGGGCTGCGCTCTATCCGCTGAGCTACAGGCGCACG
>FMJZ01019149.1_pt1 | contig 54044 bp, 53 predicted proteins | sample 1987881 | NCBI WGS metagenome assembly FMJZ01 (sample SAMEA4378227, study PRJEB15110) | soil metagenome | biome: soil; feature: Field; material: Soil | place: India | collected 2015-03-11 | depth 0 m
TCACCAGTTGCTTATGAAAAGAAATATTATGAAAAAAAGATGGTAGCATGACCCAATTCGTGTCCACTATTGACATCCGGGGTCAGTACCGCTGCAACTACGTTAAAACTAAAGTCCGTGTTCTCCGATTTGCCGACGACTCTCTTGCCATATTTCATGGCCCAAAAAAACTTGCCGACTACTCTAAAAACGGAAAATTTCTGGAGGGAAAACAAAATAATGCCTCATAATATGTCCTTCTCTAAAACCGGACAATTCATTTGCTACAAAATTCGACATTTCTATTTGTTGACAACATAGAATTAGGGATTGGTAACAAATGGTCCCTAAATATTGCTGTGGAGCTTAATAGCAAAAATTTACGTACTGAAGAAAAAACATGGCTGGTTATCAATAGTGGATATATAAGATTTGCAATTATTCATTCTTTAGCTCAACAGGAGTAAGAGTAACCATTGCCTTTGCCACAATCTTTTCATAACCAGCATTTAAGACGTATACCTCTGACTCAGCAACTGTAATCAGTTTCCCCGATTTTATTACCTTAGAGATAGACCTTAGCTTCTCCCCCTTGGCAGGTCTTAAAAAATTTATCTTAAACTCGATTGTTAGTATCTCTTGGTTTGATTTGATAAGTGTTGTTGCTGCAGCGCCTGCTGTATGGTCTGCAAGGGTTGCTATCACACCTGCGTGGATAAAGTCATGTTGCTGTTTATGTTTATCTAATATAAGAAGCTCCGTTTCACAGAAGCCGATATCAATCTTTATGACTTTTACCCCTAACTCCTTTATAAAGTTTGCATCAACAAATATAGCTTCTGTTTTTTTTCTATAATTTTCATTCTTAATCAATATCATCCTCCCTAATTTTTTTCTTTATCCTTCTTTTGAGATGTCTATTTGCAAAATTGTGTGCCGACTGCCTAAGTAAACTTAAAATTTTTAAGGCTTTGCTTCCTTTTTTAAGAATAATCGGGTTTTTTCTATCAGGGACATATATTGAATTATCTATATCTTTTGCAAAGCCAATGACATATATATCTTTGAGACCCATATCTTCCAAGACTTTTAAGGCGCCATTAAGCTGACCCTTACCACCGTCAATAACTATTAAATCTGGATAGGGCCATTCTTTGTGTTTAAATCTTCTTTCTAAAGCCTCTTTAAGGGCATGTATATCATCAAAACCTTCTTTCTCAATATTGAAGAGTCTGTAGTCCTCCTTCTTTAATATCTCCTTTTCCATCACTACCATCGAAGTAAGATTTAATTTCCCAAATATATGGGTAGCGTCATAACATTCGATCCTTTCTATCTCTTTGTTTAAATTTAGAACCTTTCTTAACTCTTCCATCCCCGAGTAGTCTTTAGAAAAATTTGATGCATTTAGATTTGCGAGCTCTATAAGCCTCTTTGTCTCTTCATCTTTAGCGGTAATAATCTTTATTTTTTTTCCAAATATCTTTTCAAAGTCTTCTTCTATGTATATTTTGTCTTCCGTCTCCAAAGGTATTAAGATTACATCTGGAGGAATAACCTTGTCATTATAAAAAGTCCGAATAAATTGAGATAGTGTCTCTTCCTCAGAAGGACCTAGAAAGTGGGTATAGGTTTTTTTGTTTACCAGCCTTCCTCCTCTAATAAATAAGATTGCTATATTAATTTTTTCGCCATATAAAAAGGTACCTAAGGCATCTACATCTGGGTATTTTTGTAAGAATACACCTTGTTTTTCTTCCACTAACTTCATTTTTTTAATAAGATCTCTAAGAAAGGCAGACCTCTCATACTCCCTTTTATCGGCATAGTTCCACATCTTTTTCTCTAAAATTTTTATTACCTTTTGGGTTTTGCCTGAGAGAAAAAGCTCTACTTCTTTCAAAATTTTTTCATACTCCTTCTCTTTGTCTTTATAAACACAAGGAGCGATACACTCATTAATCTCAAAATAAAGGCAGGGCTTTGTTCTCTTTTCAAAATTTCGATCGCTACAGCGTCTTAAGGGAAAAATTTTACTTATGGTTGATATAATCTCCCTTATAGTCTTTGCTGAGGGGTAAGGTCCAAAATATATTCCTCCATCTTTTTTTACTCGCCTTACAAACTCAAGCTTGGGAAACTTTTTACTCTTGTCAATCTTGATACAAAGATAGTTTTTATCATCCTTAAGTTGGATATTGTAGCGAGGTCTATGTTTTTTTATTAGAGTATCCTCAAGGATAAGAGCCTCTTTCTCGTTTTCAGTTATTATAAAATCGATCTTTTTAAGCCTCTTAAGGAGAAAGGCAATTTGAGGTCTCGCATCTTTCTGTTTCAGATAGTCATTAATCCTCTTTTTTAAATTTTTAGCCTTTCCGATATATATAATGGAGTCCCTTTCATCTCTCATCAGATAAACACCACTTTTGTCAGGTACAACTAACTTTTCAAACATAGTTTTATATTACCAAATATTTAATGAATAATGCTATTTTTCTATTTTTTTGACAATTTTTATTATTTTGCTAAAATTTATATATGGGTCAGAAGACTCAATAAACTCTAAGAAGGAGGTATAGACTATGAAAGTCAAGAAAGTAAGAAAAATCTCAAAGGGCCTTTGTAAGTGCAAAAGCTCCTGCTAAAAGGAGGATAAGGGGAGGGTTAATCCCCTCTTCTTTTATTTTATGTCAAGAACTATTTGTATAAAGTATTGCCCCTATTATAGGAATGATAAAGAAGATGTGGGCTATTGTTTTCCCTTTAAAGTGCTAAGTAATATAGAGTATCTAACAGATTATTCTGAATCAAGAGTGTTTGAAAATAGATATTCAGCCTTAAAAGATATTTTTTGTCAAAACTGTGCTTTTTATCCCATAGACTGTGATTTTAATAATGGTAGTGATGGGTTACCCTGTGGGGGATATATATTTGCTGAAATTCTAATAAAAAATGGGACTATAGATATTGACGGGATTAAAGAACTATCTCAGAATATCAGATAATGTTTTTCCCAAAATACTTGAGAAATTTTATCTTCTCGATAAAAATAATGATGAACTTTTTGAGCTATCTCAAGAGGCATTCTTATATATATTATCTTTTAAAGACGGAAGAGCCCTCACATCTGCAGATAGCAATAAAAGGTTTATAAATACTCTACTTAAACAATCTATATTAGTGGAGAGTTTCAAGAGAAAAAAAAGGATTTTTATCCTAAATAGACCACCTTTACCATCTTTAAGATATCTTGAGATTCAGTTAACCTCAAGATGCAACATAAAATGCAAACACTGTTATCAAGGAGATAAAGCTGATGAGGAGCTTCCCTTTGATGAGCTAAAAAAGATTTTAGAGGAGTTTATATCTTTTCAAGGCTTGAGAGTTCTACTATCAGGTGGAGAGCCTCTTTTGTACTCGAAACTGAAAGATTTAAATACTTTTCTCAAGGGTTATGGTGCCTATGTAGTATTAATTACTAATGGCATATTGCTTAATGATATACCTCTCTCCTATATTAGTAACATCGATGAGGTTCAGATTAGCCTTGACGGTATGGAAGAGGGTCATGATTTCCTTCGTGGAGAGGGAACATTTAAAAAGGTTATTGGTGGAATAAGAAGACTTAAAGAAAAAACAGACAAAAAGATCTCCTTTGCCACAATGGTACATAATAAAAATCTCAATGATTTTAAAAAGCTAAAGAGGCTTATTAAATCTTTTGATGCTAAAGAGTGGGGTATAGACTACCCCCTATTTACTGGTTATTTTAAGAAACATAAAGATTTATACCCTCCTATTAATCCAGCAATTGAGGCTATGAGATATCGTTTTGGTGCGAGTTATCATTCAACAGAGGAAAAAAGTGATTATGCCTGCGGTGTCCATACAATGACTCTTATGCCAAGTGGCAATTTTGTTCCCTGTGGCTTTTATACTGACAAAATTTTTGGTAATATAAAGGAAGGATTAGCAAAGGCCTTAAAAAATAGAGTTTTTTTTACACTTTCTGATATTAGAGAGTGTAATAATTGTCAATACATCTACGATTGTAGAGGTGGCTGTAGATATAGGGCAGGAGGTATTGATAAGAAAGACTTTTTGATGTGCAAGATCTTTGGTAGATAATATGCAAAATGAAATTATAAATTTTTTCAAAGACCTACACCCAATCTTACAGGCATTAATTGCTACTATATTCACATGGTTTCTTACGGCCCTCGGCGCAGCTGGGGTTTTTCTAAAAAGAGATATTAACAGAACAGCACTTGAGTTTATGCTTGGCTTTGCCGCTGGAGTAATGATTGCTGCAAGCTACTGGTCTCTTTTATCTCCTGCAATAGAGATGGCAGAGAAAAGTGGAACTCCTGGTTGGATACCAGCTTCTATTGGTTTTATTTCAGGAGGTCTTTTTTTAAGATTGATAGACAAGATACTTCCCCATCTACACAAAGGGCTTGCCACAGAATATGCCGAAGGGCCAAAGACAAACTTAAGAAGGACAACTCTGCTAATGCTAGCTATTACTATTCACAACTTTCCTGAAGGACTTGCTGTAGGTGTTGCCTTTGGTGCTGTCTATTATGGTATCGATTCAGCATCCCTAGCAGGTGCTATATCACTTGCAATTGGCATAGGCATCCAAAACTTCCCAGAGGGGCTTGCGATTTCAGCCCCCTTAAGACGTGATGGGATGTCTCCAGCAAAAAGCTTTTTTTGGGGACAGTTATCAGCTATAGTAGAGCCAATAGCTGGTGTTATTGGTGCCTTTGCTGTCTACTATTCAAAACCTCTTTTACCTTATGCCTTAAGTTTTGCAGCAGGCGCAATGATATTTGTTGTAGTAGAAGAAGTTATACCAGAGTCTCAACGCAGTGGTAATACTGATGTAGCTACAATGGGTACATTAATAGGTTTTACTATAATGATGATCCTCGATACTGCTTTAGGATAGGAGTAATTTTATGATTAAATTGTTTCTTTTTGATTTTGGTGGGGTTGTTGCTGATGAAGGATTTAGAGAGGGTTTATTTAATATTGCTAAAAGAAACTTTCTTGACCCTCAAGAGTTTTACAGTAATGCCAAGGAGATTATATATAATAAAGGTTATGTAGAAGGAAGAATAAGTGAAGAAGAATACTATAATGAGCTGAAAAAGCAGTTTAATCTTACTGATACTATCGAAGATTTTAGAAATGAGATACTATCAAAGTTTCAGGTCAGAGATTATATTCTTGAATTAGTTGTAAAGCTTAGAGAAGCCTCTTTTAAAACAGGGCTTCTCACAGACCATACAAACTGGCTCTACGAGCTTAACGAAAGACATCCTTTTTTTATGTTTTTTGATTTTATCTTTAACTCCTATAAGCTCAAAAAAACCAAAAGAGACCCCTCTATATTTTCTGATATTGTCAATAGCCTAAAGATTAAGGCCGATGAGATTGTCTTTATAGATGACGATTATGAAAATACTAAAAGGGCAAACAGCTTTGGTATTAGGACTATTCAATATTCCTCTTATAATGATTTTATTAATAGAATAAGATTTTTTTCTGGTATTAATCTATAATTTTCGGTAATTTTCTACCATTAGAAATGGTTATTTTTACTAATCAGTTCTTAAAAATGTTCGTTTTTTTAGAATTAATAGATTGTATTAGTGTTTAGCTATTACGAGATTTCATTACGGCATATTGATTGCTTTGCAGAAGTAGTGAGGTAAATAATGATTTTTTGTGGTATTGACTGGGGTTGCCGTTTTATAAAGATTGTTCTTATAGACCAAGATAAAGTTGTTCTTACAAAAACAACCCTTGACGCAATCTATGATGAACCTATTGATATTAATGAAATTTTAGAGAACCTCTTTCTTAATCTTAAATTATCCTATAATCCAAAAACTCCTATCGCTATTACAGGGGCGGGCAGAAATTTTATCAATTCATCCTTTTTATCCATCTCAGAGACTATGGCGATGGCAAAGGGAGCCCACGGTCTCTATCCTTCTGTTAGAACAATTATTGATGTAGGAGCAGAGACAACTACTATTGTAAGAGTAGATGGAGATGGTAGCATTAAAGATACAATTTATAACGACAGATGTTCATCTGGTAGCGGTATTTTTTTAGAAAGTATGTCTAAAGTGCTTAAGATATCAGTAAGTAAAATGGGAGAAGTATATTTTTTTTCCCAGAAAAAGATTGTTATGAGCTCTCAATGCACAGTTTTTGCCGAATCAGAAGTAATATCTCTCATGCACTCAGGGGTTGATGTAAATGATATTGTGAGAGCTATTATAGATTCAGTAGCTCAAAGGGTCTCTTCACTTGTAAGAAGAACAGGATTAGAAAAAGATGTTTTATTAATAGGTGGTCTCTCCGAAAATAAAGGTTTTGTTCAATCATTAAAGGAGTTTTTAGGGATTGATTTTTTAATGGTTACAGATCTGTCTCCATATCTTAATGCCTATGGCTGTGCAATATCTTTGGTTGAAAAAATCCAACAGGTAAATACTTAATGGTTCATAGCTCTGACATAATTCTTTTTAACTGTCTGAAAGATAATGATTTATCTTTAGATATTAGAAAAATAATTACCTGTGGTATAGACGTTGGTTCTGTAACAAGCAAAGCTGCACTATCCATTAATGGCCAATTATATTGCTATAGTATATTAAACACTGGCTCAAGTAGCCCCCATAGTGCGATGAATGCACTTAACCTTTTATTAAATTCTTGTGATATAAAAATTGATGATATCAATTATATTGTTGCAACAGGTTATGGTAGGGTAAATGTCCCCTTTGCCCATAAAATAATTACTGAAATAACCTGTCATGGCAAAGGTGCAAACTATATAGGTGGCTCGACTGTTAAAACAGTCTTAGATATAGGAGGACAAGATTGTAAGGTAATACATATTGATGAAGCCGGTAAGGTTATTAATTTTTTGATGAATGATAGATGTGCTGCAGGAACAGGCAGAGGTATTGAGGTTATCGCTGACCTTTTAAATATTCCTCTTGCCGATACTGGTCAGTTATCTCTTGAGATTGATGAAGAACCCCCTGCTGTCTCAAATATATGCGTTGTCTTTGCCCGTTCAGAGGCACTGTCTCTTTTAAAAAGAGGATATAGTAGAAACTTCGTTCTTGCATCTTATATGCGTGCAATGGCAGAGAGGCTTTCTGCCCTTGTTATGAGAATAGGGATTAAACCTGATCTACTTATAACTGGTGGTGTTAGCAAAAATATTGGTATTGTAAAAAGAATCGAAAATATACTCGGGATAAAGGCTCTTAAACCTACGATTGACACACAGATTGCAGGAGCCTTAGGTGCAAGTCTATTAGCCTATGAAATTTTTATGAAAATTGAGAAGGTATAGCTTTAAAGTTTGTTTAGTCGCAAAAATTTTTATAGGTAGTTTAATAGGGAGGTTATTAGTATGCCACTATCAAGAAAGCTTCTAATTATAGACTTAACCAATAAAACTTACTCAATTGAACAGATACCTCTCGAGCTCAGGAAAAAGTTTTTGGGTGGCAGAGGTCTTAATATGTATTATCTAAATAAGTATACCGATGTAAACACTAACCCTTTAGGGCCAGATAATGTTTTAATTATAGGTTCTGGACTACTTAACGGTATCTATTTTGGGAGGATGAATATCTCTGCCAAATCACCTGAAAGTGGCTATTTGGGTGATTCTAATATTGGTGGTTATTTCCCAACAGAGTTAGCAAGATGTGGTTTCAGTCATATAATTATTTTTGGCAAGAGTGCCGAACCTGTACATATATATATTAATGATGAAAAAGTTAATTTTCTGTCGGCAAAGGCTCTCTGGGGACTTGATACCTATGAGACCCAAAAAAAAATTAGAGAAGAGCTGGGAGATGAAGTTAAAACAATATGTATAGGGCCAGCTGGTGAGAATTTAGTGAGATTTTCTTCTGTCGCATCTGGTTATAAAAGTATGGCTGGAAGAACAGGTATGGGAGCTGTTTTTGGCAGCAAAAATCTTAAGGCTATATCAGCTTTAGGGAATATAGACTTGGTTGTATCAGATCCCTCTTCTTTAACTGAGGCTTTAAAAGTTGTTACAGAAAAACTTATGAAGACTGGTTGGGCTAAGGCATTGGGTAGGTTTGGCTCTCCTCTACTTTTTCATTACGCCAACGAAAAAGGTTTTATTAGCTATCGTTATCATCAAAAGACCTATATAGGTAGAGAGGCTGAAAAGTTAGAGGCTGAGAAGTTAGACCACTATGCTACTGGGATGGTTGCCTGTTCTGGCTGTCCAGTTCATTGTAGACATAGATATAAGGCAAACTCAACATTTGGTCTTTTACAAGGAGAAGGTCCTGAATATGCATCAATCTCTTCTCTTGGCAATCAGATTGGTAATCTTGATTTATCAGCTGTTATTTATCTTGTAGGAATCTGTAATAGGCTTGGCATTGATACCATTTCAACTGGCGGTTATCTTGGCTGGATGATGAGCCTCTATGAAAAGGGTATTATAGATTTTGACTTTACCGGTATCGATCTTAGTTGGGGTAACGTATCTGCTGTGGAAAAACTACTTTATCTTACCGCTAATAGGGAAGGCTTTGGTGATATTTTTGCAGAGGGCGTCTTTGCCCTTAATAAGCTGCCTGATAAGTCAAAGGATTATCTAATGCATATAAAAAATATTAGTATTGAGATGACCGACGAAAGAGTGGCAAAGGCTTTTGCCTTAGGCCTTGCAACAGCAACAAGGGGATGTTGTCATATGAGAAGTAGGGTATCTATTGATGTAGTCCAATATCCTCGTGAGGTATTAGAAAAATTCTATGGTGGTCCTGTTGGTAACTCCTATAAAGATTATACCGGGAAAGCAAGAATGGTTCACTGGCATGAGATATTCAATGCCCTTGTTGATTCTGCCGGGATATGTAGATTTGCCAGCGTCTTTAGTAGTATAAATGCCATAGATTATGAAGATATCTCAAAGATTATTAAGGCAGCTTGTGGCATAGACTTTACTATTGATGATCTTAAAACTATAGGCGAGCGAGTCTATACTTTAGAGAGGCTCTATATAACAAATCTTGGTATAACAAGGAAGGATGATACTTTACCTGATTACTACTTTAATGTACCAATACCAGAAGGACCATCAAGAGGAGAAAAGATTGATAGGGATTTCTTCGAAAAGATGCTCGATGAGTACTATAATTATCATGGGTGGGATAATAATGGTATCCCTACCAAAGATACTTTAAAAAAACTATCATTATAGTATTTCTTCTCTTTACTATCTCCCCATAGAAATTCATTCTTTTTGACTTTTATGATTCTATCACATATACTTTTTTTAAATACTTTAATAAGGAGGTTTATATGCCTTACTTTGTTTTGTTATCAAACCTTACAGATGAAGGAAGAAGAACAATAAAATCAAAACCTGAAAGAATAAAAGAGGTTAATAAAGAGATAGAGCTAATGGGAGGTAAGGTAATAAGTCAATACGCTCTACTCGGTGGTTACGACTTTATAACAATCATTGAGGCTAAAGACAACGAAACTATAGCAAAAATCTCTATTGAGTTAGGGGCAAGAGGAACAGTTCAGATTAGCTCACATCCTGCTATACCGGTTGATGAATTTATACAAAGAATAAAGTAAAAAGGGGATGAAAACCATCACCCCCCCGATAAATAAAAAAATAATTTAAATACACTACTTTTTCTCAGGCGCAGGTGCAGGCGCAGGAGCTGGTGCAGCCTTAGAAGTAGACTGCTGCTGAACTGCAGGTGCAGGTGCAGGCGCAGGAGCTGGTTTAGGTTCTTCTTTTTTCTGACAAGCGACGAGTGCCATTCCAGCTATAATCACAGCCATTACAGAAGATGCGATAAACTTTTTCATCTAATTTTCACCTCCTTTTTTGTGAAGTAAAAAAAATGAAGGCTGGGACTTTAAAAAAAACCCAGCCTTCTAAAAAAAATTTCTAAAAATTACTATTTCTTTTCACCGCTTGAGGAGTAAATGTTACCACACTTTATCTCTGTTTTTGTTTGTTCATGGACCTTAGCCCTAATAACATCTATAACAAAATTAAGAGCTGCATCTTTATCCTTGTCTTCATAAATGCTTTCTATAAGTTGTTGATCCTTTTGATCAAGTGTTATTATTACTTTCATAACAGTCCTCCCGTTATTTTAATTTATTTTATTTCTCTTCTATCAGCCATATCGAAGAGCTTTCTTTCTTTCTTCTGGTGGATGTTAAGGGCAACCCTTTTCTGATTAATGTGGTCTATCATCAATGAGGCAATCTTTGAAGCCTCTGTAGCAAAACCCCACTTACCACCTAAATCGTTTGATATCTCGTCAAAGAGGTATTTGTGGAACTTTGTACCTTCAATAGTTGGGAAGGTTACACCAAAGACAGTAAACACTCCAGATCCAACAAAGTATTGACCTATAGCAACAGCTTTCTCACTCATATACTCAGGAGCTGCACCTGCTGCTGGAATATCTGCTATATCTTCACCTAAACCACCTTCTGCGATTATATTACATGCTGCCACAAGAATTCTACTATTATCAACACATGAACCTGCATGTAATACTGGAGGAATACCTACTGCTTCACAAACCTCTCTTAAACCTGCTCCAGCATATTTGTAGGCTGCTTCTGGTGTCATAAAACCTGCCTTACCACAGGCTGTAGCAGCACAACCTGTCTGAACAACAAGTATATCATTTGCAAGCAACTCCTCCACTAAGGCAAGATGAACAGCATCATGTTTAACTCTTGGGTTGTTACAACCAACTACACCTGCAATCCCTCTTATTCTTCCATTTATTATGTTATCATTTAGCGGACGGAAGGAGCTTCTAAAGCTTCCACCAAGCATATACTCAATGGATTCATTGCCAAAACCTACTACAAGCTCTTGAGACTTCTTAGGTATATATACTTTGTCTTTAATTCTTTTTGGGAAATTATCGCAAGCCAGTTTTACAATAGCTCTTGCATCTGGTAGCGGATGATGGTCATTGAAGTTAATGAATGTAGAGTCTGTTATCTTACATCTCTCATTGGTTGTTACTATTGAGGTGTGGTAGCATTTTGCAACTTCCACTAAACCCTGCATTATGCACTGTACATCTACTACCATCGCCTCTACTGCACCAGTAATAATTGCAGCCTCTGTCTGCATGAAGTTACCAGCATATTTTACCCCATGTCTAACTAATACTTCAGCACCTGAACAGCACATACCGACTACATTAATACCGTTTGCACCCTTTGATTTTGCATAATTAATAAGCTCTGGTTCCTGAGCAACGAGTAAAAGTGCTTCCGCAAGCACTGGTTCATGACCGTGAATAATAACATTTACCATATCTTCTTTCAAAACACCCAAATCTATCTCTGTCTTCTTGGGCGATTGTGTGCCAAACATAATATCTTGTAAATCTGCAGCAATCATTGAACCACCCCAACCATCACTAAGAGCAGTTCTTGTGGAAGCAAGAATTATGTTTTTATAATCCTGATCAACACCCATATGGGTTCTATGCATTAGCTCCATTACTTCTCTCTGAACACCTCTTGGTACTACTCCATACTTTCTCCAAATCTCCTGTCTTTTCTTAGGAGCCCATTTAATATGAGCAAGCTCACCTTCTTGCTGAGTAAAATCTCTTACATAGAGCTCTCCTACCTCAATGGCAATATCTCTAATTGATCTACCTTCTGTATTTATGCCATTTCTTTTTGCTACAGCCAAAAGCTTTTTCTCGTCTTTAATCTCGTAACCTTCTACCTCACCCTTTGCAGCTGCAAGAAAAACGTAAGTTGTTGTTAAAGCATGATCACTATGAGCGGCTGTACCTGATGCTACCATTCTTGCAAAGTTTCTTGCTTGAATTGTATTTATGTCGGCACCACAAACACCAATCCCGCTACCATCTTTTGGATTCAATCTACAGGGTCCCATGAAGCAATGTTTACAACAAGCTGAAACGGCACCTATTGGACAGGCTTTGACTTTTTCAGCTCTATCAAAGGCTGTTTCCACCTTTTCATTTGCTGCTTTGTTTAATAACTCAGCAGTTGTTGATGAAACTGTTTTTGGATGTTCTGACATACTCTCCCCCTTGACTATATATAATGATGTTATTCACTAAAAGCAAAAACTATCTTTAAGACTATATTACAATCATTTTTAAAGTCAAGGAAAAATTATCATAAAAAATTTATCTTGGAAGATCAGTATGTTTAAGTAGTTAAAACCTTCTTATTAATGTAGTTACTCTACCAATTATCTTGACCCTTTTTTTATTTACTATTATCGGTTCATAGCTATCGTTTTCTGGCCTAAGCTCAACTACATCATCTTTAAAAAATATTCTTTTTAAGGTAACCTCTCCGTCTACAAGGGCAACAACAATGTTTTTATTGCTTATCTCTTTATCCGTCTCCACCATAACCATATCTCCCTCTTGAATGCCTGCTTTTATCATGCTGTCACCCTTTACTTTTAGCAAAAACCCCTTTCCCACCTTAAATGGTAAACTTAAACATTCTCCCTCTTCCACTACAGGATAAACAGGCAAACCTGCAGAAACCTCTCCTAAAAGAGGAATATTACTATATCTCTCCTCTTTTAGAGATATGCTTCTTGCAGATTTTTCCCCCAACACAAGATAGCCATCCCTCTCAAGAGCCTTTAAATGCTCATAGATTCCATTGGTAGATTTAAGGGAAAAGTGTCTACATATCTCTCTAATAGTAGGTATTTTGTTGTGTTTCTCTTTAAATTCTATGATGAAATCAAGTATTTCTTTTCTTCTGGCCGTAAGCATCTTTATGGTTTCTCCGGTCTCCAGGCAGGAGATATAGGTGGTTTATGTTTGAATCTATTCAAAAGCATCCCCCAAGTAATAGCAGAAAAACCCCACCTTTCTCTAATCTTATCTATAGCTATCAATCTCTCTTCTTTCCCATCACTTATGAAATTAAGCTGAACCTTCGGAGAAAGTTCTGTTACAGTCACTCCCAACAATCTTATAGACCTACTAATTATCATCTCCTCAAATATCTCCTTTGCCCTGTTAAATATCAATTGTTCATCATCGGAATAATCGTAATATCTTTTATCAACATTAGTGCTTGTAAAGTCATCAAATCTTATATATAAACTAACCCTCCTACCCCACAAATCCTGCCTTCTCAGACGGTAGGCCACTTTTTCACTTAACTGAAAAAGGGCAAGATAGATATCCTCTTTTTTCCATATATTTTCAGGTAGAGTCATGCTATTACTAACAGACTTTGGGACATTGCTATATGGATTAACTTTTTCAAAAAACTCTCCTTTTAATGCCATCTTTAATTTTATGCCATTAATACCCATAATAGACCGCAATATTTCATCCTTCGTATTTACAAAATCATTAACAGTTTTAACAGAGATTAGAGCAAGTTTTCCAGAAATTTTTTTCCCAATGCCGCAAACATCCTTAATGGGGATATCTTTAATATCCTCAAAGCTTTTTACCCAGAAAAAACCATTGGGCTTATTTATCCCACTTGCCAACTTTGCTATATCTTTATTAAGACCAACACCTACAGAACAGGTTATATTAAACCGCCTTTTGATATCCCCTTTAATACTCTCAGAGATTAGAAGAGGGTCTTTATCCCCTATATCAATAAAGGCCTCGTCGATAGAAAAAACCTCTGTGGGGCCATATTTCTTAAATATATTAATAATGTTTTTAGAAGTAGAGTCATATTTCTCAAAATTGGCTGGTACAATCGTGATGTGAGGACATAGTTTAATGGCTTCATAAATAGTAGCACCCGTCTTGACACCATATTTTCTCGCCTCATAAGAAGAAGTAATGACAATCCCTCTTTTCTCAGAACTTGCCACTGCTATGGGCCTGTCTTTAAGTTTTGGATTAGATGCCTGCTCAACGGAGGCGAAAAAGGCGTCCATATCTATATGCAAGATCATTAAACTAACCCTCTCTTATTATCTTCCACGTGAAGTTTTCGCTATCAAAAGATATATTGTAATGCTCACCTGATGAGAGAACAGAAAAATAAAATATTTGTCCTCTCCCCTTTCTTTCTTCCCATCTATATAGCACCTTGTCGATGGGAAATTTGCAACTGTTCCACTCAAACCACACAGGAAAAATCTTGCCTTTATTAAATATAGTTGCTACTTTTATATAAGAGCATTTGTCTTCTACCATATTTTAAAATATACTGAACATTTGTTCAGTTGTCAATTATTTTTAACAGGTGTTTTTGACTTTTTTTTTGATTCTGATAAAATTAATAAAGGTTTTGTAGGAGGTATAAAGATAATGGTTAGGCTTTTTTTTGGAATACTTTTTATTTTCCTAACAACAGTAAGTCCCTTAGAGAGTCAAGAGCTAAAAAGTTTTTCTGCTTTAGTAAAAAAGGTTGAACCAGCGGTAGTCAACATAAGCACTACACAAATCGTCAAGGCCCAGAGGCCCACACCCTTTGACTTCTTTAAAGAGTTTTTTGGAGAATCTCCCTTTGACTTTGATACGCCAAAAGATTTTCAAAGGCAAAGTTTGGGCTCAGGTGTAATTATATCAGAAGATGGTTATATACTTACCAATAACCATGTTATAAAGGATGCCACCATCATTAAGGTTAGGCTTTATAAATCTAAGGAAGACATAGAGGCAGTAGTAATAGGAAAGGACCCAAAGATTGACATTGCTCTATTAAAAATCAACAAAGATAACCTTCCCTCCGCAAAATTAGGTGATTCCGACAAGTTAGAGGTAGGCGACTGGGTAATTGCTATAGGAAACCCCTTTGGGCTATCTCACACTGTAACAAAAGGTATAGTTAGTGCCAAAGGAAGGGTCATAGGTTCTGGTCCCTATGACGATTTTATCCAGACAGATGCGCCTATAAATTTTGGGAACTCTGGTGGGCCTCTTTTTAATCTTAATGGTGAGATAGTTGGAATAAATACTGCAATTATAGCCGGTGGACAGAATATAGGCTTTTCTATCCCTATCAATATGATTAAGACAATCTTGCCGCAACTAAAGAAGGGTACGGTTGAAAGGGCCTATTTGGGTATTAAGTTTCAAGAAGTTACTAAGGACATTGCTGAAAGCTTTGGGCTTGATAAAATATATGGAGTATTGATCTCAGAGGTGGTAAAAAATAGTCCTGCTGAAAAAGCTGGCCTTAAAGAAGGAGACATTATTCTTGAGGTCAATGGTAAGGTGGTAGATGAGTTTACCTCTTTTCCAAAGATTATTGCCAGTTATCTGCCTGGCGATACGGTTAAATTAAAAATCTACAGAGAAAAGAAAGAGATATCTATAAATGCAACCTTAAGCAAACAATCAGAACAGGGCACTGTTCTTGAAAGGTTGGGACTTAGATTATCAGAATCCAAAAGTGGCATCGTTGTAGAAGAGGTTCAACCTCATTCAATAGCAGGTTCTTTGAAGATTGTTCCTGGCGACATAATTATTAGCATTAATAACAAAAAGGTAGATACTATCGAACAATTAATAGATATAATCTCATCAATTCCTCCAAAATCAGCTGTAACTATTCAGCTAAGGACAAAACAGGGGAATAAATTTGTTAGTTTTAGGATGCCATGAGCTTAGATGACTTTTATTATATAAACATTCAGCTAAATGACTTTGAAGAGGATATAAAAAGAAAGAGTAGAACCTTTAACCCTCCTCTTGATATTTACGAGAGTGAAGAAGGCCTAAACATAGAATTAGAAGTGCCATCGTACGGGAAGGATGAGATATCGGTTATTTGCGAAAATAATCGTATTAAAATTTGTGGCAATAAGAGGGATGATAAAAAAAGTTTAAACTACCTTTTGATGGAAAGAGATGTAGCAACTTTTGAGAAGGTTATTGAGTTGCCAATATTAATAGACGGGTCAAGAGCAAAGGCTAAACTAAAGGATGGAGTGCTAAGTATACTTATTCCCTTTTAATTTAATTGTGAAAATATTTCTTGACTAATTTAAGTGTAATATAATAGAATTAGATATCACTAATTTTTTATTTTTTAGTATATTAGGGAGAAAGGGGAGGGCTATATTATGTTTGGCGTAGGCGATAAGGCTTTTTATCCCACTCATGGGGTGGGGGTTATTGAGAGGATTGAAAGTAAAGAATGTAATGGGACAAATGAGTGCTATTACGTCCTAAAGATTATGGATAGTGGTATGACTGTCACAATCCCCCAATCAAAAGTTACCTCCGTAGGTTTAAGACATCTAACTCCTAAAGAAAAGGTTGAAGAGGTTTTTTCGGTACTAAAAAAAAGCGGCGAAGAGCGTATTGTCAGAACACATATTCCATGGAATAGAAGGCAGAGAGATTACTACGCAAAGCTAAAAAGCGGCTCTATTATTGACCATGCCCAGATATTAAAAGAGCTAACCAATCTACAATCACACAAAACTCTATCTTTCGGCGAAAAAAAACTCCTTGATCAGGTAAAAAAATTAATTATTAAAGAACTTGCCTGTTGCGAAAACTGTTCAGAAGATGTTATAGTTAGTAAGATAAACTCACTTCTCTCATCTTAAGGTTTTGATGTGTATGTTATTAAAATTCTTGTATTAATATTTAGTACCCTTAGCGGGTACTTTTTTTTTGGTTTAATCTTTAAGGGCTCTCATAACTTATTAGGGCTCTTTTCTGGCTTTGTTTTAGGGCTTTTAACAATAATAATAAGGGATGTTATAGCCAAGGTTCCTATAAAATACTTTGTAGGTGCTTTTATTGGTTTTGTGCTTTCTATATCGCCTCTCTTTTTTTTTACTGGTTACCTAAATAATCCTGCATTAAGCATAGATTTTCTCGGATATACCTTAGGGATAAGGTTTATTTTAGGGGTATTGTTGGCTTATATTGGTATATCCATTGGTATAGAAAAGATTAAGAACATTACTATACCCTTTGTTGAGGATAAAAAAGATTTTAAGGGTGAGCGGATTCCAAAGGTTTTTGACACAAGTATTCTTATAGATGGCAGGATCTCTGATATTATTGAGAGTGGTTTTTTAGAGGGCCCCTTTGTGGTTCCCCGTTTTGTTGTAAAGGAACTCCAAGTTTTAGCTGATTCTATAGACCCTGTTAAAAGGGCAAAAGGCAGAAGAGGGCTCGATGTGTTATCTAATATTCAAAAAGTTACTCACGATTTAGAGATATCTGAAGTGGATTTTTTTAGAATTAAAGAGGTGGACCTAAAGCTTGTTACATTGGCAAAAAAATTGAATGGGAAGATCGTTACTATGGATTATAACTTAAGTAAGGTGGCAGAGCTACAGGGCATTCAAAACCTAAATCTTAACATATTAGCTAACGCCTTAAAGCCATCTCTCGTGGCTGGTGAGGTTATCAACGTTTTTCTTCTTAAAGAGGGTAAAGAGCCTGGACAAGCAGTTGCATACTTAGATGATGGAACAATGATAGTAGTTGAAAACGGTAAAAAATTTATAGGTCAGAAGATAGATGTTGAGGTAAAGAGTGTCTTCCAAACCCCTTCTGGAAAGATTATCTTTGCCCATATCCATTCATAAACAATGGACAATCTATATATCGTTATCCTTGCCTCAGGTGTTGGAAAAAGATTTGGATCCAAAAACCCTAAACAGCTTATAAAAATAAAGGGTAAAGCTCTTTTGTATTACTCTCTTAAAAGCATATCTCCTTTAAAACATAGAGAGGTTATTGTTACATACCCCTCTGGCTATAGGGATATCTTTGAAAAGATGCTTCAAAATTATAATTTTACAGCTACTCTTGTAGAGGGTGGGGAAAGAAGACAAGATTCCGTTATAAGGGCCATCAATAATATAAATGATGATAGCGCTATCGTATTGATACATGACTCTGTAAGACCTATTGCATCAAGCTCTCTATTTTTAAGGGTCTATAAAGCTACAAAAAAATACGGCAATGCCATACCAGTCATACCAATACCAGATACTGTAAAAAAGGTGGAAGACCATCTTATTATAAAAACTATTGATAGGGATAAACTATTTCTATCTCAAACACCACAGGGTTTTAAGCTCTCTCTTCTTAAAAATGCCATCAATAGGATTGACCATGATATTACTTATACCGATGAGGCAAATCTTTTAGAGCTTTTAGGAGAAAAGGTTTATGTTGTTCAAGGAGAACGGTACAATTTAAAGCTTACATTTAAAGAAGATTTGGATATAATTAAAAACTTAGTAGAGTTTTATGAGAATAAAAGTAGGATTAGGAGTTGATTTTCATCGTTTTCAAGAGGGTAGAGAGCTTTTTCTGGGAGGAGTAAAGATAGACTACCCCTTAGGTTTAGCTGGACATTCCGATGCAGACTGTCTAATACACGCTATAATGGATGCTTTGCTTGGTGCCATAGGTGAAGATGATATAGGCAAACATTTTCCTGATAGCAGCTCTTCTTTTAAAGACATAGATAGCAAGATTCTTCTGGAAAGGGTTTTTGATCTGGTAAAAGGAAAGGGGTTTAAGATATCTAACATAGATTGTATTGTTATCTGTGAAGAACCAAAGATAAGAAAATACGTTGAGATGATGAAAAAAACACTTTCAAAGATTTTATTGATATCTGAAGATGATATCAATATTAAAGGGACTACCACAGAGAAGATGGGCTTTGCAGGGAGAAAAGAAGGGATTGTCTGTATGGCAACAGCATTAATATACAAAAATGGAGTTTAAGATGGACCTCTATGTTTATAACACTTTAAACAACACAAAAGAAAAATTTACACCTGTAGAAGAGGGAAAGGTTAAGATGTATGTCTGTGGCATTACAGCCTATGATTATTCTCATATTGGACATGCAAGGGTACAGATAGTCTTTGATGCAATCTATAGGTTTCTTAAAGATAGATTAAGTTATAAAGTGTATTATGTAAGAAATTATACTGATATTGACGATAAGATTATTAATAGAGCTAAAGATGAAGGTTGTCATTTTAAAGAGGTCTCAGAAAAATATATTAAAGCCTTTCATGAAGACATGGAGATTCTTGGTATAGAAAAACCCACTTATACCCCCCGCGCAACCGAATATATTGAAAAGATGATAGAGATTACACAATCTCTTATCGAAAAAGGTTATGCCTATGAGGTTGATGGTGATGTATATTTTTCTGTAGAAGCCTTTCCAGATTATGGGAAGCTCTCTAAAAAACCTCTCGATGAGTTAAAGTCTGGGGCACGGGTTGATGTAGATGAGAGAAAAAAAAGCCCCCTTGATTTCGCCCTTTGGAAAAGAAAGAGACTTGATTATGAGCCTTCTTGGAGCTCTCCTTTTGGTGAAGGCAGGCCTGGCTGGCATTTAGAATGTAGCGCCATGTCTCTAAATCTTTTAGGAGAGACCTTTGATATTCACGGTGGCGGTATGGATCTAATATTCCCTCATCATGAAAATGAGATAGCTCAAAGCGAGGCATATACAGGAAAGCCCTTTGTAAGATACTGGTTACATAACGGCTTTGTAAACATAAATAAAGAAAAGATGAGTAAATCCTTGGGAAACATATTAACTATTAGGGAGATAGTAAAGAAGTTTCATCCTGAATCATTAAAGCTCTTTATTTTATCAAGTCATTATAGAAGTCCCATAGACTATGATGAGGAGAAGTTAAAAGACTTTGAAAAAAGCCTTAAAAGGCTATATCTAACTCTTAAAAATTGGCAGGAATTAATTGAAAACAAAGACATTGATGGTGAGTTGAATGAAGACCAAAGAATTATAATAAGCGATTTTGAAAACTCCTTTGATGCTGCCATGCTTGATGATTTTAATACTGCCATTGCAATCTCAAAAATTTTCGATTTTACAAAAGAAATAAACAAACTTATTCAAAGTAAAGGCAAAAACCTATCAAATATGGATTTATTATTAGTGAAAAAGTCTTTTCATGCTCTCAAAAAGTTGTCTAACCTATTGGGTATTTTGCAAGAAGACCCTACTCAATTTTTTGAGAAGGCCCTTGATAAGCACTTAGAAGACCTCGATTTATCAAGGGATGCCATTGATAGTCTTATAGAAGAACGTACGCTCTCAAGAAAAAATAAAGATTTTGAAAAGGCAGATGAGATAAGAAATAAGCTTTATGCAATGGGAATAGAGCTGGAGGATACAAAGGAAGGAACCCGCTATAGAATTAGGATTTAGTATCTCTCCCTAAATCTTCTTCAATATCCTCTTCTTTTATATATCTGCTAATAAAATATTTCTCATCAAGCCAATTTAATAAATCAATCTCTTTGCACCTTATAGAGCAAAAAGGACCATAGATAGACCTTTCAATACTAACAGTTAATTCTTTTCCACAGATGGGACATTTTCTTTTAACTGAAAAACTCATAAGATTTATTATACCTATGGGCTCTTATATGTCTATCTCATTTTGATGCCTCTATAAAAAATTTTTGTGCTATCATCACTAATATGCAAAAAAGCTTTAATTTGAATAAAAAACAGATTTTTAGTTGGTGCCTTATTGATTTTGCTAACTCCAGCTACTCTGCTATAATCGCCTCTGTTATCTTCCCGGTATATTATGCAAATGTAATTGTTGGCAATACTGATGGCGCTGGAGACCTCTGGTGGGGAAGAGCTGTATCTTTGAGTATGTTTATTACCGCCTTACTCTCTCCAATCCTTGGTGGTATAGCAGACTACTCAGGAAAAAGAAAGACTATGCTTTATTTTTTTATAATCCTTTCCTCCCTCTCTGTGGCATCCTTTAACTTTATAAGCAGAGGTGACATATTTTTAGGTTTTATATTAATACTATTTGCAAATATTTCCATGGAAGCTTCAGTAATCTTTTATAACTCCTTTTTATCAATAATCTCTCCTATAAACTACTTGGGAAGAGTTTCTTCTTGGGGTTTTGGTTTAGGCTATTTAGGCTCGATATTATCTCTGTTTCTTGCCTTATTATTAGCGAAGGAAAATAGATACGATTTAATATGGCTTACAGTTTCTTTATTTTTCTTAATCTTTTCTCTGCCCTCTTTCTTTTTCTTACCAAAGGATGAGAAAAAAATTTCCCTCTTAAGATCTATAAAAAGCGGTATAGGTTACGTTGTGGATAAAATTAAGATTGTACAAAGGTCAAGAAACTTAAAGAAGGTTCTCTTGGCATATTTTCTCTATGGAGATGGTATAAACACAGTTATTGCCTTCTCTACTATTTTTGCTACAACATCATTAGGATTTAGCAATGTAGAGATTATAAAGCTCTTTATGTTGGTTCAAATAACTGCTTTGAGCGGGTCTTTTCTCTTTGCTAATTTAATTGATAAAAGAGGTCCTAAGGTTGTAGTTATTATCTCTCTAATCTTTTGGATTACCGTAACTATAGGAGCCTTTCTTGTAGACAGTAAGATGGCTTTTTTTGTGATAGCAAGCATAGGTGGGATAGGACTTGGAGCTATACAGTCAGCCTCTCGAACTCTCTTTGCCTACTTTATACCTAAAGGTTGTGAGGCCGAATACTTTGGCATCTATTCACTTGTAGGAAAAAGCTCTTCCATCTTGGGGCCTTTATTGTTTGGACAAATATCACTATTAACAGGAAGCCAAAGACCGGCAATCTTATCTGTTACTTTATTTTTTTTAGGAGGTCTTTTTTTTATTTTAAAGATTCCTTCTTTCAGTAAAAACTAAAAATCCGGTGTTAAGACTACCCTTTTTTTCAACATACCGTGATGGGCTAACTCAAAAACTTCTTCTATCTGACTCATAGGTCTTGTCTCAACAAATGGCTTAATCTGTACCTTTCCATTCAATACAAGATCAAGAACACTCTTATAGTGTTTTGGAGGACAACCCCAGGTCCCTATTATCTCAGCATCAAAAGCCATAAGCTTAGAGAGCATATATTCAATCTTTTGAGGTCCATAACCAACAACCACCAACTTCCCAATAAAGGACAAAAACTCTAAAGCTAACTCTTGCCCTGGCTTAATACCGGTGCATTCAAAAATTTTCCAAGAATAATTGGATGGATAACCTTTCTCTTTACATATAGTTTTAAAAATATCTTTAAGTTCCTTTATCTCTTTACCTTTAGGATTAATAGCAAAGTCAAGCCCATATTTCTTCAAGTCTTCCAGCTTTTCTTCTGCTATATCAAACCCTATCACACATTCTGCGCCGAAAGCCTTTGCCATCTGAGTCATATAGGTACCTACTCCTCCTGCAGCACCTATAATCATTACCAAATCACCCCTTTCAAGCCCTCCTCTTATGGCTGCCTGATAGGGCGTTGTAACTGCATCTGCAACAACTGCCAGCACCTCTAAAGGAAAATCACCTCTATTTTCTATAAAACAAAGGTCTCTATAGGGAACTGGTATATGACTCGAATAACCACCATATATCCCTAAATTATTACCAGGCATCTTTTGATTAAGACATCTATTTTCTCTCCCCTTAGCACAGATAGGACAGCTATTGCAGGGCATAACAGCAGGCACAATTACCTCTTTACCAATCAGATCAGCTCTACCCTCTACAATTACACCTGATATCTCGTGACCTAATGTAAGAGGTGGTTTGGTAACGGTAGGAACACCCTGATAGAAGTAACTTAGATCTGTATGACATACACCACAACCTTTTATCTCAACTAAAACCTCATCATCTTTAAGTTTCTCTTTGGGGACCTCTGTTTTTATTAATTTCCCGGGCTCCACCATTTGATATGTTTTTATTATATCTACTCCCATCTTATTACCTCCAAAATTAAACTTTATCTGTGTCTCCAAAGAGGTTTTCTCTTTTCCATAAAAGAGTTTATACCTTCATTGGGATCCTCTAAAGTCATAAGTTTACTTATATAATCTTCTTCTGCTTGAGATAGGACCTCTTCAAAATTAAAACTCAGTGACTTTTTAAAAGCTTTCTTTGTAATCTTAAGGGCAGAGCCGCTCATTACCTCAAACTTTTTTATATAATCCTTGCTCTTCTCCTCATAATCTTTAAGAGGAAAGACTTGATTAACTAATCCCAAAACCTTCGCCTCTTCTGCCGATAGATTTTCTCCTAAAAGGATTATCTCTAAGGCCTTTTTTGTACCCACTATCTGAGAAAGATATGTTATTGCAACAGGAGGAAAAACTGCCAACTTAATCTCGGGCTGACCAAACTTTGCATTATCAGCACATATTATCAAATCACAGCCGATAGCAAGCTCACAGCCACCACCAAGTGCAGAACCCTTAACACCTGCAACCGTCACTATATCAAGGGCATCAAGTCTTCTAAAGATACCGTGAAAGACACTAAGCATAACTTCCATCTTATCTTTTGTGTGGTCAGCCACATCTACGCCGGCAGAAAAGGCTTTATCTCCCTCTGATGTGATTAGCAAAACATTCAAATCATTCTCACTTTTTTTTACATCTTCCAAGGCATTATTAATCTCCTCCATTGTCTTAATATCAAGGATATTATATGGGGGCTTGTTAATTCTAATCTCAGCAACTCTACCTTCTTTCTTGTATTGAATAAAATTAAACATCTATCCCTCCCCTTTTAATTAAATATATTGTCCCCCATCTACCTTGATTATCTCACCTGTTATGTGTTTTGAAAGATCTGATGCAAGAAAAGCCGTTAGATATGCCACATCTTCTGGAAGTCCTGCCCTTTTTAGAGCACTTTCTTCGATAGCTATTTTTTTAAACTCATCGGGCATAGATTCTCCCATCTCTGTAAGTATAAAACCTGGAGCTATTGCATTAACATTTATACCGAACTTTCCCAAATCCTTTGCGGCAGCCTTTGTTAGACCATGTACCCCTGACTTTGCTGCCGAATAGTTTGTCTGCCCAAACTTACCTCTTAAGCCATTAATCGATGTAATATTAATAATCTTCCCATAACCTTGCTCTTTAAAAATAGGAGATACAGCCCTCATAAAATTGAATGTGCCTGTTAAATCTACTGAGAGAACTCTATGCCACTGTTCTGGTGTCATCTTCCAGAGAACACCATCCCAGTTAACACCGGCATTACATACAAGTATATGAAGCCCGCCTAAAGTACTGATAACTTCCTTTACCATATTCTCTGCATCGGCATAGTCAACAACATCACATTTATAGATAAAAGCTTTAGATCCCAACTTTTCAACCTCTTCTTTTAAAGCAAGGGCCTTATCTTCACTCTTAACATAATTGAAGGCAACATGGGCACCACATTTGGCTAAATTTTTTACAATCTCTGCCCCTATACCTCTTGACCCACCTGTTACTAAGGCTACCTTTCCATTCAAGTCAATCTTCATCTTTTACGCCTCCTATATTTTGTTTTGAGTTATGGTCTTTAATCTTCTCTTTTAATTATACAGGCTGTTGTTACTCCTCCTGCTCCACAGATACCTGCTACACCAAGCTCTTTATTTAGTTTTTTTAAGTTATGATATAAGGTTACTATTATTCTTGCACCACTACAGCCTGTTGGGTGTCCTAAAGCAATAGCTCCTCCACTTATATTAACCTTGCTCCTATCCCAATTAAGCATTCTTTCATTAACAATCATCTGTGCCGCAAAGGCCTCGTTTACCTCAAGAAGGTCTATATCATTTAGAGTTAGGCCTGCCTTTTCTAATACCAACGGAATAGAATAACCAGGTCCTTCTCCCATAAAGGCATTTTCACAGGCACTTTGAACAAAATCTACAAGAGAAAATAATGGCTTAGCCCCCAATGATAGGGCAACATCTCTTCTCATTGCAACAAGCATGGCAGATCCATCAGTAAGGCCACAGGAGTTACCTGCAGTAACTGAACCACCTTTTTTAAAGGCCGGTGGTATTTTTGCCATTTTATCAAGAGATGTATCTTCTCTAATTGACTCATCTTCTGAAAAAAGGATATCTTCTTTATCTTTCGTTTTTACAGGAATTGCTACAATCTCCTCTTTAAACCATCCCTCTTTCTGAGCCCTACCTGCCTTTTTATGGCTATCTACTGCAAAACTATCAAGCTCTTCTCTTGTAAGGCCATATTTCTCAACCAAATTCTCAGCAGTCTGCCCCATACCCATATTAATGATAGGATCTACACTATCTCCCCATCCATCCATAAGCACCTTATCTCCCATCTTAAATCCTTCCCAGCGAACATTCTTCAACAAATAAGGTATGGTGCTCATGCTCTCCATGCCACCGCAGAGGACAATTTTTGCCCCATCTTTAATTGACCTTATAGCGTAAAAAAGAGTTAACATACCTGAGGGACAGGCCATATTTATTGTACTTGCAGGAACTTTCTTATCTAATCCGCCTAACAAAATAGCGCTTCTTGCTGGATTTGGACCGTTTCCAGCTTGCCTACAGTTACCTATTATGGCCTCATCAATCTCGTCACCCTTAAGACCTGCTCGATTTATTGCCTCTTTTATTACATATCCACCAAGCTCATAAACAGGCATGTCTTTTAAAGTACCACCAAACTTACCCATCGGACTTCTTACTGCCGAAACAAAAACTACATCACTGTATTTTTCTCTCATCCGTATCTCCTTTAATCTATAATAGTTATAGCTGAGTTAGTACATATCTTAACACACTGGGGATCTCCCCCACAGAGGTCACAATGATAGACCTTACCATCAAAGGCAAAGCATCCATTAAAAGGGCATTTTAAGGCTCTATTAAGATTATCCCATAAAAACTTATTCTTTTCTTGAAGAACTTGCTTTTGTGAAAGGTCTTCTCCCTCTATGCAATACATATTGCTACATTGACGACACAAAAGAGGAGTGTGAATACTATCTCCCAAGTCATCCATAATAACTTTTATGGCAGATCTTTTTTTATTAATCGAGCCAGTATGGGTAAGACTGCATATATTCTCACAGAGACCGCAGGCTGTACATCTTATTTTATTGACTTTTATTTTCAATAAAAACCTCCAGTAACTTTACGTTTTGCAACCTCTATGCCAATATAATATTGTTTCATAAATAAAGCACTCTACTAATTAGAGAGCTTAATTATAAAAAACTCGTTGATAAAATATAACCATAAATTTCGGTAAAAAATAACCATAGTAACTTAAAGTTGTGATATATAAATATTGTTGTAACATAAAAAGAAGAATAATATAATTAACAAAAATTAAAATAAGGAGGTAACTCAATGAAAAAATTTTTCTTTTGCATTTTTTTATTAGTCTTAACCTTAGGCACTGCCTATAGCGCAGATTTTAAGATTCTTGTAATGCAAGATGATAAAGGGGCTGCCGAAAAATATAAACCTTTGATAGATTATTTAAAAACAAAAGGTATAAACGCAACTTTAGTCGGTACCCCAAACTACCAAAGTGCGGCTAAAATGTTTACTGCTGGAGAGGCAGATGGAATGTTTAGTGGTTCCGGTGTAGCTGGAATGATGATTATAAAGGATGTTGCCTATCCAGTCTTAAGACCTGTTAGTAAAGATGGTATTTCTACCTATAATGCCGTAATATTGGGCGCCAAAGGTTCTCCTAAATTCGATGGAACGGCAAAATTTTTTGAAGGTAAAAGAGTAATATTTAGCGCTCTTGCAGCATCAGGTGAGGTTTATTACCACTCCATGCCTGATATTAAGAACGTCAAATCAACCATATTGATAGCTGCTAATCATGGTGCTGCAATTGACGCTCTCTCTCGTGGTGCAGCAGATTATGCAATCGTAAAAAATATCGTTTGGGAGAAAAATAAAGATAAGTATCCAAACTTAGAACAGGTTGGCCAAGACAAGGAGAAAACCCTGATATGAGCTTGATAGTCTCTAAAAAGACTAAAAGAGATATTGTTGATAAAATATCCAATCTCCTTTTAAACATTAAAGGCGACAATAGCCCTGCAGCAAATGAAGTAAAGAATCAGATGGCTATACAAGGCTTTATAAAAACTACTCAAAAAGATTTTGTTCATACCTTAGACCTTTTAAAGAAAGCTGGTGTTGATAAAGACTTTGATTTTAAATTTTAGACGATATAATTATTATGAATAAAAGAATCTCTAAAAGCCTCAATCTAAAGTTTCAGGTACCCACATTATCGGCTGTTTTACTTGTGTTATTATTATTAGGCACAGGGATGGGGGTAAATAGTTATTTAACCACTAAAAGAGCACTAGTCAATGATGCAGAGGAAATGATTAATTACATTTCAAAAATCAGTACCTCTTTTATTTCTACTTACGATTACCAATCCCTTGAAAATTTTGTAGAGGAGCTTAAAAAGAGAAAAGATGTTGATTACGCAGTCTTTTATAATGATCAAGAAAGTCCAATTACTGCTACACCTGAAAACGAAAAGAGTTATTTAGTGTTAAAAAGAGAGATTAAAAGTGATAGTGGCATGCTTTTAGGCTATATAAAAATAGGCTTAAACGATCTAACAATAAAAGAGGAATTGAAAAAAAGTATAATATTGATATTAATTACCCTATCTATATCCTTTATCTTGTTTTCTTTAATAATGAGGTCCCTTGTAGGCCGATTTGTCATAAAACCTATAAAAAGTATAGGTACTGTATCCAGCGAGATGGCAAAGGGAGACCTTACAAAAGCAGCCACAATTGATAGTGAAGACGAAGTTGGACAGTTAGGGACCTCTATAAACATTTTGGGTGAATCCTTAAAAAACATTGTTTATAAAATAAATCAACTTGCAGATAATGTCTTTCAAGTGACAAAGAGCTTAGGTGATTCTGCCACCAATTCAGAAAGGTTGTCTCGAGACCTCTATAAAGCAATCGAGACAAATGTATCTAATATTGAAGAAATAAATAGGGCCATAAGGATTTTATCAGATTCCTCGGAATTTCTCAAAAACTCTGCCAATAATGCAAGCTCCTCAAGCTATGAGATGTCAGCATCTATCAACAATATCGCTGAAAGTGCCGATGTTTTATCCAAAAATACCTATAATACTGCCTCATCAATAGAAGAGATGGCATCTTCCGTAAAAGAGATTGAATCAAGTCTTGAAGTTATATCAAACGCCTCAGAGACAACTTCAGCATCTATAATAGAGATGAACTCATCCATAAAAGAGGTAGAAAAAAGTACATTAGAATCTACAGAGTTGGCTGAAAAAGTAAGAATACTTGTCATGCAAAAGGCAATTTCTTCCTTTGAAAATGCCATTAAAGGCTTTGGAAATATAAAATATAATGTAGAAGCACTATCATCTATAATAGACAGCTTAGGAAAAAAATCTAATCAGATAGGAAAGATTGTAGGTTTAATCTCTGACATCGCTGACAATACAAACCTCCTTGCATTAAATGCTTCCATTCTTGCAGCCCAGTCTCAAGAAGAAGGTAAAGGATTCTCTGTTGTGGCAGAAGAGATAAAAAATCTCTCTAAAAAGACTTCTATGTCCACAAAAGAGATAGAAGACTTAATAGAGAATGTTCAGCAGGATATTGAAAAGAGTGTATCTATGACAAAGAACTCTTTAGAAAGTATTGAAGATGGTATTAAACTTATGGAAACTGTAAAGGGCGCACTCTTGGAAATACTCGAAAATGCCAATATTTCAGCAGAAAAGTCAAAAAATATTCAGAAGGCAACTCAAGAACAGGCTTTGAGTATAACAAATATAGCAAAATCTGTAAGTGATATTAAAGATCAGATATCTCATATATATAAGTCCACCCAGGAGCTATCAAAAAGCACAACCTTTATAGTCTCTGCGATAGAAAAGCTAAAAGATTTAGCAATGACATTAAAGGTCTCTACAGATCAACAATCTGTTAGTAGCAAACAAATCTCTGAGGTAATTGAAAACGTCTTCAAGAAGGCTGAGGAGATTACAATTGCCATTACAATGCAAAATGAAAAAAGTCAATCTATAAATACCTCTATAGTTAGTTTAAAAGACATAGGCTCTTCAATGGTCCAGACAGTTGAGATTATGAAAAAGTCTATAGAGACTCTTGGCGAAGGGACAAATAGCCTAACAGATGAGTTGAAGAAGTTTAAAATATGATTATGATAAAAGTAATTAAAATTTTAGAGCTTCCTCATCATCAAAACTTACTATAATTACAGTTAATCCTTGAATTTCTTGTGTATTTCTGTTATATATATTTTTAATGTCTTACAGTTTTTTTGTCGATATTGGTTCCTCTTATCTATCTATTATTGACAAAGGGGAAAATCAAATATTTTATTCTCCCCATAGGGGCGATTTTAATAAAATACTTCAAGATTTATCTATTGACCATAAATACGCTCTTTTCACAGGTAAAAACTCTATCGCTTACAATGGCTTTCACCCCTTTTATGTGTTAATTAATTTAGTAAAGTCTTACAAAGATGTGCGTCATATCCTATATATAGGGGCAAGCTCTTTTTTTCTTATCAATTTAGATGAGAAAGGCAATTACGAGAGGCATATTCTTAATACTACCTGCGCCTCTGGCACTGGATCTTTTCTGGATTTACAGGCAAAAAGGCTGGGTTATAGTATTGACGAGTTTGGAAAAAGGGCATTAGAGGCTAAGATCAAGCCCTCTGTATCTACTAGATGCTCCGTCTTTGCAAAGACTGATTTAATCCATCTACAACAGGATGGATACACAAAAGAAGAGATTGCTGCAGGGCTTTGTGAGAGCCTGGCAGAGAACATTATTGATGTTCTCTTTAAAGGAGCTCAACCAGAGGGCAATATATTGCTTAGTGGTGGCGTATTTCTTAACTCAGCTCTTCATAGGGCCTTTAAAGAAAAGCTTGGTGAAGATATATTAATATCTCATCGTCCAAATTTAAGTTTAGCCTTAGGACTTAAGATAATCTCTGACAAAAGTAATTACAAATCTTCAGAGTATATTAACTTAGAAAAAATCTTTGAAGAAAAGGAGGAAAAAACCTCTAAAATAATTAAAAAAAAGGAAGATTATCCTGACTTTGACTCCTTTTATACTCTATATGACGAGTATTTTAATGAGATTACCTTTTATGAAGACTTTAAAGATAGCACTATTCCTGTTTTTATGGGAATAGATATAGGCTCTACAAGCACAAAGATCTGTCTAATAGATAATAAGAATAAACCTCTCTTAGGCATATATAGGAAGACCTCCTCTGACCCAATTAATGCGGTAAAGCTAATATTTAAAGCACTTTTAAAAGTTGAAGAAGAGAGAAATGTAAAATTTGATTTCCAAGGAGTTGCAACGACAGGCTCGGGACGAAAAATGATTAAGGAAGTGATAGGGGCTGATGATGAGATTAATGAGATTTCTGCACACGCCCTGGCAGCTGCTTACATAGACAATGACGTGGACACAATTATAGAGATAGGTGGTCAGGATTCTAAGTTTACAAAGATGAAAGATGGGATGGTTTATTGCTCTGTTATGAATTATGTCTGTGCTGCAGGAACAGGCTCTTTTATAGAGGAACAGGCAGAAAAATTAGGTATTGCTATAAAAGACTTTGCAAGGTTAGCAGAAAATAGATTACCACCGCCTACATCCGATAGATGCACCGTTTTTATGGAAAAGGATATTGACCTTCTAATAGCAAAGGGGGTTTCTCGAGAAGATATTGCGGCAGCTGTACTTTTAGCAGTGAGAGATAATTATTTAAACAGGGTTGTAGGAAATATCCCCATAGGAGAAAAGGTATATTTTCAGGGCGCCACAGCAAAAAATAGAGCTTTAGTTTCTGTTTTTGAAGAAAGATTAAATAAAAAAATCATAGTGTCACCTTTCTGCCATATTACTGGAGCAATGGGCTCAGCCCTATTTATAAAGAACAAACAGGTGGGTAAATCAACTTTTTTTGGTCTTAAATTCTCTCACAAGGAAACATCTATACAAAAAGAGACCTGCGAGCTATGCGTTAATAAGTGTGCCTTATCTATAATAAATACGGAAGATAAAAAGGTTGCCTGGGGCCTTAAATGCGGGAGAGATTATGATTCGAAAAAACCTAAAACTACAACATTTAATCAATATCTAAAGGAGAGAGAAAGTTTTCTTAAAACAAAAAAAGAGACTTATACACGTGGGAAGATACATATTCCAGACTATCTGGGTAATGCCGAAAATATCTATCTTATTAAAAACTTTTTCGACAATCTAAGTATTGAGCCTATTATAATCTCCCCTTCAAAAGATGACTATGAAAGGGGCAGAAAGATCGCTCACTATGAGATATGTGCACCCTGTGTAGTCACCTTTGGGGCAATAAATAAACTTAGAAATGAAAAAATCTTTTTCCCTCACTTTCTAAAAAATGAGGTTCCATCAAATATTACGGAGTGCCATCTCTGCCCCCTAACCCAGTCAATGCCTTCTATCTTAAAAAGGCAAAGAAAAGACTTAAATATCATTACTCCTTCAATCCTTAAGATAGATAAAAACAGAAAGCTTTTGGATAGTTTATATAGAGAGCTCACAAAGGAATTTGATGTGGCCTTTCATGATATACTTGAGGCCTTTAACAAAGCTGAAGAAGAAACTGCAATTGAATCCGAGAGAAAGTATTCTCAGGGTGATGATTTTCTGAAAAACCTTAGAGATGATGATATTGCAGTTATTTTCTTAGGAAGACCCTATATTCTATATAATCCTCGATTGAACCACCGTTTAATTGATAAAATTGCAGATTATAATATCAAAGCTATATCTGTTGATTTTATAAGGCCAGATATTAATTTCATCAAAGATAAGTTCCCCCATGTATATTGGCAGTATGGTCAGATTATTTTGTCAGCATTGAAGTTATTTAAAGAGAAAAGAAATCTCTTCCCCATCTTTTTATCCTGTTTTTCCTGTGGTCCCGATTCTTTTATTCTCAACTATTTCTTTAAAGAGATGGAGGCTCTTAAAAAACCTTACTTAGTACTTCAGCTTGATGGTCATAGCTCTGCCACTGGTTATATAACAAGACTTGAGGCAGCAATTGATAGCTTTAGAAACTATCTTAATATTGGTATAAAAGGAGATTTAACCACATATACTTATTCAAAGATAGAAGATACACCTGATAAAGACCGAATTATTCTGGTGCCTCCTATGGAAGAGGATGGTGCTGAGTTAGTAGCCTCAGTCTTTAAAAGAAGATTTAAATCTGCAGAAACCCTTAAAGAATCTCTTGACACCTTTAGAGAAGGGTTAAAATATTCAACTGGTTACGAATGCTCGCCCTTTCACTCTACTCTTGGTGCGGTGCTAAAAAGAACTCGCAATGGCAATGATAAATATGCCTACTTCATGCCAACCGGCATCGGCCCATGTAGGTTCGGACAATACTCACTTTATCAAAACATAATATTGAAATCATTAGGTAGAGATGTCTCTTTGCTTTCACCCTCTGATAGAAATGCCTATGCAGGCCTTACAAATGATCTAAAAAAACTTGTTTTCGACGGACTTATAATTAATGATATTCTTAAAAAAATTACCTTTTCTATTAGACCCTATGAGGTTGAAAAAGGCTCAACCGATGAAACCCTTAAAATCATCTATGAAAACTTAAAAAAGTCATTAGAAAATAGGAAAGATTATATTAAGGTCTATAAAGAAAGCATAAAAAACCTATCAAAAATTAAATTTAATAAAACCCCTAAGCCTGTCATTGGCATAGTGGGGGAGATCTATGTAAGAAGTAACAACTTTCTAAATGACAATCTTGTTAGGACCATAGAAGCCTTAGGCGGAGAGGTAAAGATAGCTACTATATCTGAGTGGTTTTTTTATACACTATTTCTCGAAGGACTCGATATCAAACTAAAAAAAGAAGGGTTGACTTCTCAAATTAAACACTTTATAAGAAAATATATATATTTTTCCAGAGAACATAAGTTTTTTAATTATGCTAAAGAGTACTTTCCAGATATTTATGAACCTTCAGTTTATGAGATAGTAGAGGTTGGTAAGGATTATCTGCCAGAGGAGTTTTTAGGTGAAGCTATACTTACGATTGGCAGATCTATAATCTTTTTAGAGAAAGAGAACGTAGATGCCATAGTGAATGCATCACCAACGTTCTGTATGCCTGGTACAATTTCAAGCTATTTATTGAAAGAGATAGAAAAGAAATATAAAAAACCTGTTATACCTCTATTTTATGATAAAACAGGTAAGCCCAACCTTGACCTAATCCCCTATTTAGAGATCTTAAAAGATAGAGCTAACCAATCTTCTTAAATCTAAGCCAATAAATATAGAGAGAAAAAATAGAAAGACCTGTAGTAATGTAGTAAAAGGGTTTATAAAAGAAAGAAAAGTTGATATCTCTATAAGTATGATCAATAAGTACAAATAGAGTAATAAAAAAGATAAAAAAGTTTACTAACTTTCCTGTTAAATGAGGTTTTATCTCCTTCATACCAACCTTATCAATAAAAATAACTGAACCTATTGATATTAGTATATCTCTTATAAGAAGGATACCAAAAAACCAGAGAGGAACAAGATTTTTATAGCTCATAATTGATAAAGAGAAAAGGAAAAAAAGCTTATCTGCTAAGGGGTCAAGAAATTTTCCAAAAGGAGTAACCTTATTTAATCTTCTTGCGATAAAACCATCCAATAGATCGGATAATGAGCCAAGGATAAAAAGGGCTAAGGCTGGTTTATAATCATCAGCCATTAGCCTCTGTATATAAAAAGGGATTATAAATATTCTTAAAAGGGTGATAATATTGGGGATATTAAAATACATTTTACATGTTTTTTATAATCTCTTCAGCAAATTCTGAGCATTTAACCTCTTTAGAACCCTCCATCTGTCTTGCCAAATCGTATGTAACTGTCTTATTTTTAATGGTTCTCTCTATAGCTTTTATTATTAGCTCACCAACTCTATCCCAACCTAAATACTCAAACATCATAACTCCTGATAGTATCACTGAAGAGGGGTTAACTTTATCAAGCCCTGCATATTTTGGTGCTGAACCGTGGGTGGCTTCAAAGACTGCATAGCCATCGCCAATATTAGCACCAGGAGCCATACCTAAGCCACCAACAAGTGCTGCAGCCGCATCGGATAGGTAATCTCCATTCAAATTAGGTGTAACAATTACTTTATACTCATCAGGTCTTAAAACTATCTGCTGAAACATAGCATCAGCTATCCTATCGTTAACAAGTATCTTACCACTAACTCTATTGCCTTCACCTTCTATAACTACATAATCAGCAAACTCCTTTTTTGCACAGTCAACTCCCCAGTTCTTAAAGGCTCCTTCGGTAAACTTCATTATATTTCCTTTATGAACAAATGTTACGGTATCTTTTTTGTTTTTAATACTATATCTCATTGCCATCCTTGTTAGTCTTTCTGTGGCAAATTTACTAATAGGTTTAATCCCAATACCTACTTCTTCTGGCAACTTCCTGCCAAACTGAGTATACAGAAAATCAGAAACTTTTTTTGCCTCTTCAGAGCCTGCCTGCCATTCTATACCAGCATATAAATCCTCTGTGTTTTCCCTGAATATAACAAAATCAACCTTTTCAGGATATTTAATGGGAGAGGGAACTCCTTCAAAGTACCTTACAGGTCTAATGCAAGCATATAAATCAAGTTCCTGCCTAAGAGCTACATTTATACTTCTAATCCCCTTACCAACTGGTGTAGTAAGAGGGCCTTTAATCCCTACTCTCAAATCTTTTATCATAGCAAGGGTTTCATCTGGCAAATAGCTGCCTTTTTCCTTAAAAGCCTTCTCTCCAGCAAAGCCCTCTATCCACTGAATTTTCTTTTCACCATTAAAAACTTTTTTAACTGCCGCATCAAAGACCATTTTAGAGGCATTCCAGATATCAGGGCCTGTACCATCTCCCTCGATATATACAATGTAAGGGTTGTCTGGCACAACAAGCTCACCATTGACAAACTTAATTTTGTCCTCTTCTCTTAATACCATTCTCCTACTCCTTTCTTATATTTTGAGTGTTACTCTTCAGTCTTGGCTAAATGCTCAAACTTAATATCTAATCCTATTACTCCCACAATCTCATCCTTTTGATTTCTAATGGGTGCTGATACAGTTACGCATAGGGCACCAGTAATTTTTGAGCTATAGAGATCGGTAACATAGATCTTTCCGTTTTTGATTGGCTCTATAAACCACTCTCTATCAGAAAAGTCTTCATTAAAGCCAATCTTTTCGTATTTTGGTTTGTCTTCTAACTGAGTAATGTTTTTAGTTATTTTTGTTCCTTCTGAGTTGGTTATATAGGCGAACTGAATAAAGGGGTTTTCTTCCACAAGCTTTTTTAAAATTTCCTCTTGTTTTTCTGGTATCATTGAGGTAATGTCTGGTATCTGCAATAGGTCTTCTATCAGGTGAAGGACCATATCTTTTGCCTTAGCCTTAATCCTATCAAACTCAGACATAAATAACTCAGGCAGGTATTTTCTACATAGTTTCTCCATCTCATCATCAGAAATTGAGGTTGTTCGTCCCTCATTATATTGTTTTTCTATCCATGAGTAGATTTTTATTATACTTGGATGTCTCTTGTCTATCTTGCTATCATTTTTCAATCCTAACCTCTGATTTATCCAGTAGGCTATGCCTGCGGTACCAGACTTGTCTGTTATAGTGACCTTTATGGGTCTGTTTAAGATCTTTAGTGTATCAAAGATATTGTATATTTCTTCGTTTTTTATAACCCCATCGGCATGAATACCTGCAGATGTGGCGTTAAAGGCTTCTCCAACAAAGGGATAGTTAGGTGGTATCTCAAAGGCGAGCTCTCTTTTAAAATACTCTGCAATCTCTGTAATCACAGTTGTATCAATCTCACCATTGTTACCTCTTAAACTAATATAATCAATAATTAAACCTTCTATTGGAGGATTGCCTGTTCTCTCTCCAAAACCGAGTAGACTCCCATTAATTGAGCTTACACCATATAACCAGGCGGCTAAACCATTCACTAACCCCCTATGAAAATCATTGTGACCATGCCATTCAAGCTGTTCAGAAGATATACCTGACTCTTTTTTTAGAATATACACCAGCTTAGGAATACCACGAGGGACCTCTGCTTGAGGAAAGGGCAACCCATAACCCATGGTATCACACAACCTTATTTTTATATCAATGCCGCTTTCTTCGACAAGCTCCATAATTGAAAGCACAAGGGGGACTACAAAACCATAAATATCAGCTCTTGTAACATCTTCAAAGTGACATCTTGGCTTAATGCCAATAGAGAGGGCCTCTTTTATAATAGCAATATAACTTTCAAGGGCTTTTTTTCTATCCCACCCTAATTTTAGATATATATGATAATCAGATACAGACGTTAAGATCCCTGTTTCCTTAATTCCCATCTCCTTTACTAGTTTTAAATCTTCCTTATTAGCCCTTACCCAGGCAGTTATCTCAGGATATCTATAGTCCAATTCCATACACTTTCTTACAGCCTCTTTATCTTTATCACTATATAGAAAAAATTCTGACTGCCTTATAACACCACTTTCACCAGTGAGTTTATGTAACATCTTAAATATTTCTACAATCTGCTTTACTGTATAGGGAGGACGGGCTTGCTGTCCATCTCTAAAAGTGGTATCTGTAATAAATATATCTTCTGGAATATCCATCAAGATAACATCATCACTATAAACCTGTTTACACACCTCTGTATAGGGAAACATCTCTCTTAATAAATTTGGTTTCTCAGAATTTAGCACATTAGAGTAAATTTTTTGCCCGGCCTTACTAATCTCAAATCTATTTTTTTTATTATTCCAGTTAATCACTTTTATTCCTCCGCTAAAAGTTCTTCTATAAATTTTTTATATTTATCAGGAGTAAAGGCATTTTTGGGAAGGCTTCTAAAGTTTTTTGCTCCAGCCTCCTCCCTTGCCTTATATATCTCTTCAAGAGATATGCTTCTTGGTATTTTTAATATCTGGCCCGGGTATAATTTTTTTGGGTCTCTTATCTGGTTTCTATTATATTTATACAAAAGGGGCCAATAATAACTATCATTATATATAAACGGATAGGAAGAAATCTCATCAAGAGTTTCTCTCTCTTTAACAGTATAAAAAGAAGGAAATCTTTTTTCAATCTTAAATCTAACATCCTCTATAGTTTTTATCTTTTTCTTTTTTTCAGGTTTTTTTTCTTCAATTTTTTCAATAACAACTAATTGTTCTTGCTGCTCTTCCTTTTTTTGCTCTTCCTCTTCTTTCTTTTTCGTCTCTTCTATTTTTTTTATTACTTCCCTTCTTTTTTGTTCAATCTCTTTCCTCTTTTCATCTAAACTTTCTAAGACAATTTTTATTTTATAATTGCTATATAAAATAAAGCGTTGAGCCTCGCTAATATTTCTCTCTCTTTCTATTTCATCTAATGTTAACCAAAGACTTCTAATCTGTTCCCACTCTTCGGGAAGATATTCTGGTAAATCCTGATAATATAAGTTTTCTATATCTATTTTTATTTTTTTAAGCTCCTCTTCAGGAAATTTTGCACAGGAGAATAAAAAAACAAGTAGTATAAGGACTAAAAACCATCTCATTACTTAGGCAAAACCCTTTTTATAAATAACTCCCTCAATTGTAAATCATCTACTGATGAGGGGGCATCAGTGAGCAAACAAGTTCCCTTCTGGGTTTTGGGAAAGGCTATAACATCTCTTATAGAGTCTTTTCTAAGCATTAACATCACCAATCTATCAAGTCCAAGGGCAATACCACCATGAGGTGGGGCACCAAACTTTAAGGCTTCAAGGAAAAAGCCAAACTTCTTTTCTGCTGATTCATCTGATAATCCTATTAAATCGAATATCTTTTTCTGTAAAGTTGGTTGATAAATTCTTAAGCTACCACCACCAATCTCGTTACCATTCAACACAATGTCGTATGCCTTTGCTCTGACACTAAGAGGATCTTTATCAAGAAGGTTTATATCCTCATCCTTTGGCATAGTAAAAGGATGATGAACAGAGACAAGCCTTCTTTCTTCTTCATCATACTCAAAGAGTGGAAAATCTGTTACCCACAGGATATTGAAAGTATTTTCATCATATAGATTATATTTTTTACCTAACATAGTTCTAATTTTTCCAAGTACAAAAAGAGCCATCTTTGATTTATCAGCCACAAAGATTATAATATCGCCATTATTTGCTTCAAAGATCTTCTCTACTTCTCTTTTTTCTTCTTCAGTAATAAACTTAGCAGCCGGTGATTGCCAGCCATCTTCCTGAATTTTTACCCATAACAGACCTTTGGCTCCTAAATCTTTTGAGTAGTCAATTAACTCATCTAACTCTTTTCTCGAGAGTTGAAGGTTTTTTAAGTTAATACCCTTTATAACCCCTCCATTTTTTATGGTTTCCGAAAAGACCTTAAACTGAGAGTTTGAGAGACAGCTTGTTATATCTTTAATAATTAGTTCAAATCTTGTATCAGGTGCATCGGTACCATAGTTTTCCATAGCATATTTATAGGTTAACCTTTTTAGTGGTAGTAGTATCTTTATACCTAACAACTCAAAAAAAACATTAGAAATCATGCCTTCAATTAAAGAGATAATATCCTCTTCTGAGATAAAAGACATCTCAATATCCACCTGAGTAAATTCAGGCTGTCTGTCAGCTCTAAGGTCTTCATCTCTGAAACATCTAACTATTTGATAATATTTATCAATCCCGCCAACCATAAGAATCTGCTTAAACAATTGGGGAGATTGGGGAAGTGCAAAAAAGCATCCTGGGTTTAACCTACTGGGGACAAGAAAGTCTCTTGCACCCTCTGGAGTACTTTTGGTAAGAAAGGGGGTTTCTACATCAATAAAGCCATTACTATTTAGATAATCTCTGATAATACTAGCAACTTTGTGTCTAAAAATTATATTGTTTTTAAGGCTCTCACTTCTTAAATCTAAATATCTATACTTAAGTTTTACATTCTCCCCTACCTTATCGATCTCTCCCTCTTCAAGACTAAAGGGTATTGGTAAAGATTCGCTTAATATTTTTAGCTCCCTTGCAGCCAACTCAACCTTTCCGGTTTTTATATTTAAATTTTCTGTACCTTCAGGTCTATTTCTTATCTTGCCTTTAACAGCAATCACATACTCTGCCCTAATCTTTTCTGCCTTTTGGTGAACTTCTAAGCTTATGGTAGGGTCAAAAACAATCTGTAAAATTCCTTCCCTGTCTCTTAAATCAACAAATATTACACCGCCATGGTCTCTTCTTCTAAAGACCCAGCCCATTACAGTTACTTCTTCACCTATAGATTTTTCATCAATATTCCCGCAATAATCTGTTCTTCTCCAGTTTTCTAAAAACTCCATTTACCAAAATCTCCTTTCCACAATATATTTAGTTCAATCCTCTCTTCTTTACCTTTCTGCATGTCTTTTAAAATAAAAACTCCTTTCTCAATCTCTTCATCCCCAACAATTATTGTTTTTTTTGCCTTTAATTTATCTGCTCTCCTTAGTTGACTCTTGACACTACCAAAGAAGACATCAAACTCAACCGAGAAGTTGGCCTTTCTTAGACGATCTACAATTAATAGCCCCTCTCTTTTGGCTTTTTCTCCAATCATTAGCACAAAAAAATCTAAACCTTCTTCTTCAGCAAAATTGCTACTAAGAAGAGCTATCATTCTTTCTATACCAATAGCCCATCCAAAGGCTGGCAAATCATATCCACCTAAATTTTTAGATAAGCTATCATACCTACCACCTGCACAAAGAGCACTTTGGGCGCCTAAGCTTTTTGAATGAACCTCAAAAACAGTTTTGTTGTAATAATCAAGTCCTCTAACTATTTTGGGGTTTTCTTCAAATGATATATTATACAAAAAAAGAAGCTCCTTTAGCTCATCAAAATGATTTTTACAGTCACTACAAAGAAACTCTGATATTAAGGGCGCCCTTTCCAAATTTTCTTGACACCTCGTACCCTTGCAATCAAGAAGCCTCAAGGGGTTTTTTATCTTTCTTCTTTTGCAATCTTCACAAAGAAGTTCCTCTTTTTTATCAAAAAAATCGAAGAGAGCCTCCTTATAGGAGGGCCTACAACTTTCGCAACCTAAAGAGTTAACATAAAAGGTAGTATCTACTATGCCAAGTAGAGATAATATATTATTTAAAACTGACATACCCTCTAACTCTGCTAAGGGGTTTGATAGTCCAAAAATCTCTATACCTGCCTGATGAAACTGCCTAAGTCTACCCTTTTGAGGTCTTTCATATCTAAACATAGGACCAATATAAAAAAATTTAAGATACCTATCCTGTCCATAGAGCTTGTGTTCGTTTAGAAACCTTACCACCGATGCGGTTCCCTCTGGCCGCATAGTGAGAGACTCTTCGTTTCTATCTAAAAAGGTATACATCTCTTTCTCTACAATATCTGTATCATCACCAATGCCTCTTTGAAATAGCTCAGTTTTTTCTAAAATTGGCAGTTTTACTTCTTTAAAACTCCAGTATTTAAATATCTCTCTCAATAGATGCTCGAGCTTTTCAAAAATTAAAGCTTCCTTACCAAAAATATCTTTAAAACCCCTAATAGATTGTATCATCTCTTTATCACCTTATCTGTAAGACATACAACATTTCTTGAAGATTCTTTCCCTTTATACATTGCCTTATCAGCAAGCTCAAGCAAATCAGTCTTAGTTGTAGCATGGACAGGATAGGTAGCTATACCGATAGTTGTGGTTATTTTTATGTTCTTACCTTCCTCCTTAAGGAAATCAGTTGTTTCAATCTTATTTCTTATTCTTTCGGCAACTTTTAAAGCTAAATCAGGATCTGTTTCTGTACAGATAATAACAAACTCATCTCCTCCATATCTGATAACTATATCAATACTTCTTACACATCTTTTTATTTCCTTTGCAATCTCAATCAATAACTTGCTTCCTGTTAGATGTCCATAGGTATCATTAACATTTTTAAAAAAATCGAGATCAAGAAATAAGACTGAAAGGAAGCTGCCAAACCTTTCTGCCCTTTTAATCTCATTTTCTAAAGCAACGTGAAGATATCTAATATTATAAACCTTTGTTAGCTCATCAACAAAGGCCATTTCTTGAGCATTTATGTATCTAATGGCATTTTCTATTGCTAAATTAATATGATCTCTAATAAAGGTAAAAAACTCTCTTTTGGTATCTTGAACGTAATTGGTAAAGATAAAGACCGCCCCATTTGTCTTATTATCAAAGTTAATAGGAAAGGTTATTAAAAAATTTTTGTCCTGAGGCTCTATTATATTTAGTTTTGATAAATTAAAAATATTTATATTACCATCGATTACCTCGTCTGGCTCATAACATAACCTATCATTTAAAAAGCTTAATAGCTTCTCTTTTATATTTATTAGTTCATTTCTCTCAAAGTTTGAAAAGGCCCTTATATCCAAATCTTGAGAAACATCGGAAGTATAAACTACAACTTTTGACCCCTTAAATATATTTTCAAAAATTACAAGTATATTATCATAGACCTTTGAAAGCTCGAGATTACTAGTAAGCATCTTGCCAAGTTCATAGATATTTAAAGACTCTTTAAGCCTCCTGTTTTCCTCTATAATCGCCCTTTCCTTAAGACATTTAAGAATGGTAAACTTAAACTCTTCAGGAACAATAGGTTTTTTTATGTAATCAAAAATCCCTTTTCTCATAAGACTCACTACAGATTCTAAAGTTCCGAAGGCACTAATTATTATTACATCAATCTCGGGATTTTTTTTCTTGGCAAGCTCCATTACGCTATCGCCCTTGCCATCTGGCAATACGAGATCAAGTATGAGAATATCAATCTTATTTGTCTCAATAATATCGTCTGCTTCCTTGCAAGAGGTTGCCAAGAATAAATCCGCCTCAATGTCGATTAGCATATCAACACATTGCTCTAAAAAAAGCTTATCATCATCCACAATCAGTATCTTAGATTTCACACAAACCTCCTTATTTAATAGGAAAAAAGACCTTTTCTTTTAGATCATCCCTTCTCAATAAACCATCTTTAAAAAATTGAAAGAACTCTTTTTTACTAAAAACAGGTGTTATGCATATATCTTCACTCTCAAATAGTTTTATAAAATAATCTTGCTTCTTACTTTTAAAGGCTTTTTTAAGCTTATCATAAATGATAATCCTGTTATCTTCCGAAAAGATATTACCATTATATTCTATCTTTAATATCTCAAGTAATCTTTTTGCAAACTTTTCTTCAAGACTACCAACAGCCATTAGCTTGCCATCACTACACTCATAGAGATTGTAAAAGGGGCTCTCTCCATATAAAAGCCCCTTTGAAATGGCGCTATCTTCCTTTGAGAAATAAAAAAAAGGCAAAAAGGATATTAGGGATGAAAAAAGTGATAGTTCTAACTCACCACCCTTGCCTTCTTTTTCTCTCTTTTTAAGCATTACTAAGCTACCAATTATGGCCCAGAGTGCCCCAGCCATATCGGCAACTTGAATTGGTAATGGTTTACACCAGCCCTTTAAATGATCAAACATACCAGATAAGGCAAGAAAATTTAGATCATGCCCTGCTTTATCTTTTAAGCTTATATTCTTTGAATAACCATAAAGGTTAATATAAATAATTTTTTTGTTTTTATTAGAGATCTCACCAAATCCAAGACCAATCTTATCTAAAAAGCCTCTTCTAAAGCCATTAAGCACTATATCTGCAGTAAGTAATTTTTTTTTTATCCTGTTAATGTCCTTTATATCTTTTAAATCTAAATAAATAACCTCTTTTTCACTGTTTAGTGCCCTATAGATTTTAGAATCAATAGCGAGTAAAGGGTCTCCTTTTTTAGGTTGTTCTATTTTTATAACCTTAGCACCCATCTTCTTAAGGAAAGCACCGGTATAAGGTAAGGGTAAATACATACCAAGCTCAACTACTTTAATACCTTTAAGAATTTCCATTATTACTCCAACAGTCTCTTTATAGCCATTTTTAATTCTGTTAAATCGTGACTCTTTACTATATAGTCATCGGAGGCCCAGCTTGTAAAATCCTGTTTAAACTCTTCAAAGGCTGTACATAATATTATAGGAACATGTTTTTCTTTATTTAAGTTTCTAATCTCCTGAAGCGTCTCAAGCCCGCTCATGCCAGGCATCTTTATATCGAGGGTAATTAAATCATAATCAGTATGTTTTATTTTTTCTATTGCCTCCTGACCACCACCTGCAAGATCCACCTCATAGCCCTCTTCTTCTAACCCCAGTTTATAGAGGACCCTAATATTGTCCTCATCATCAACAACTAATATCTTTTTTTTATTCATAGATTCCTCCTAAAGATTTGTTTAAAAATTTCTTACCTAATCTAACGATGGTATCTTAATTATAAATCTTACCCCTTTTGTTTCTTTATTCTCTGCATAAATAAAACCATTGTGTTCCCTAACTATTTTATAAGTAATAGCTAACCCTACACCAAACCCATTAAACTTTGTGGTGAAAAAGGGATCGAAAATTTTTGGAAAATCATCTTTCTTGATACCTGGACCTTCATCCTCAACAACTAAAACAAAAAAGTTATCTTCTTTACTTAAAGTTATATCGATTCTTCCAACACCATTCATAGCATCTATGGCATTTTTAATAAGATTATTAATAGCAATAGCAAACATTTCTTTATCAATAGTGCCTATAACATCTTCCTCAGGAAGTTGCAAATTAATTTTAACATTTTTATTATCTAATAGGCTCATTTGTTCAACAGAGCTAACTATAAAATCCTTTATATCAGTCTTTTCTTTATTGGAAGCACTAATTTTTGCAAGATTCAAAAAGTTATTAAAAATCTTTTCCATTTTTTGAGCCTGTTTATACACCTTCTCAGCCAGATCTTTAAAGTATTTATCTTCAAGTTTCCTTGCAAGTATCTCTGCAAACCCCCCGATACTCGTTAAAGGATTTCTAACCTCGTGTGCAAGCGTTGTTAGCATTTCTCCCACTGCTGCTAACTTTTCTTTCATAAGAACTTCTTGTTGAGCTATCTTTAACATATTATTGGCATCCTTAAGCTCACTTAAGGTGTTTGCGTTTTCTATTGCAATGGCTGCTTGAGAACCAAAGATTTCAAAAAGTCTTATATATCTATCATCTATCTTTTTTTTAGTAAACTTATTATCAACATAGATAATTCCAAGCATATTTTCCTTACCAATTAGGGGAACAATTGCATACTCATCAACATTAAAGAAATCTTTAAAAAAATCTCTTTTCTTTTCATCAGAAAAATAGACCTTCCCCTTTCTCAAGGCATAAGCGAGTTCAGGAAACTTGTTAATATTAAATCTCAGTGATTTTACCTTATCATTAAAGGGGCTGTTGTCGTATATACCAAGTCGAGAAAACTCTTTTAACCATCTAATAGAGCTTACGTTTTTAGGCAATTTTTCCCAGACATCCTTTGTCTCTTCTATATCCTCACAGCCAACACCAAGCATCCCTTGAACCGTTTCGGTATTAAAATTATAGGTAAAGATCGCTGCCCTGTTAAAACCTATATCCTCTCCAAACGTTAATGCCGTAAGTATAATATAAAGGAGCTCATCTATTCTTCTTGGCTGCATTATTATCTTATTTATCTCTGTTATAAGTTCAAGATCTTTGAGATAGACATTAATAAGCTCTCTTAATCTTTTCTCTCGTTCTAATGCATCGGCATAAGAGATGATAGGAGATATGAAGCTACCAATAACTTCAAGAAATATCTTGTCTTCCTCATTAAATGTCTCATTGTTAAGTTTTTCATATACGCTTAGTGTACCAATTACCTCGTTTCCAAATATAAGGGGTACACAGATAAGAGAACTAATGCCGAGATTTGATTTAAGAAGCTCCTTTGACTCTTCAGTGTCTGGTGTTACGAGTTTTGGTTGTCCACTTTCCCATACCTTTCCAGAAACTCCGCTGCCTTTTTTTACCCCAAACCTTCTTATGTTCATATTTTCAAGACCATACTCCTCAACTACCTCAAGCAAATCCTCATTTTTATTAACCAACCTTATTGCAGTTCCACTACAAAAAAGAGATTTAGTAACATACTCAGCTACAATATGTAATAGTTTTTTAAGATCATAAAAGACTGAGACCTTTTCAGAGAGTAATTTAATAGTATTAATCTCGTTTTCTCTTTTGTTTAAGTGCTTTAAATTTTGATAATTCCTCACCAAACACTGTAGTTGTAGAGCAATGATAGTTTTAATCTCTTCTGTAATATCATAGGGATAGTAGAGTAGATGTCTGAAGCTAAGTGATTCATCATCAATTATCAAATGACCAAATAAAGAACCATCTAAACTAATCTTATCTTCCTTGTGTGTTAAAAGTTCCATTTTAAGATAGTTAAAGGCATCGGGACTTAAAACAGGATCACCTAATACTTTTTTTATTTCAAAGGTCCTATGATTAATTAAGAAAGCCCTCTCGCCGCCATAATTTTTTAAAAAATCACCTATAATATCAAATTTTTTCTCATAATCATTAGTAGCGTTAAAATCTCTAAGAAAAACTATAATATCATCGAGCTCAACCTTAGCCATTGGCCACCTTTTTGTACAGGTCAAGATATTTTCTCCCTGAAGTCTCCCAAGAAAAATCCTTTTTCATTCCTCGCTTTCTTGTCTGATATAAACTCAAAGGATTGTTATAGACATTCATGGCCCTCTCTATAGCGATAATGAGATCTTCCTTTGTATAGGGGTAAAATTTTATGCCTGTCCCTTTCTTTTCACTAATATCTATTACCGTATCGTCAAGGCCTCCAACGGCTCTTACAATAGGTATAGTACCATATCTCATACTAATCATCTGGTTTAATCCACAGGGTTCATATTTAGATGGCATAATAAAAAAATCTGCTCCTGCTTCAATCTGATGAGCTAAGGGGTTATTAAACTCAAGAAATAAAGAGAGCTTACCTTGATAACTTTTTGCATATTCCTTTAAAGTTTCTTCGTATTTTTTCTCACCAGAGCCAAGTATTACAAGCCCAACATTTTTATTCATAATCTCCTTTAAGGCAGGTATTAAAATATCAAATCCCTTTTGGTCAGTAATCCTTGTTATCATAGCAAACAGGGGCATCTTTACATCTAAATTAAGACCAGATTTCTTTATAAGTTCAGCTTTACAAATTTTTTTACCTTCAGTAACATCTTTATCAGAATACTTTCTCTTTATATACCTATCTGTAGTCGGATCCCACTCATCATAGTCTATGCCATTTAAAATACCTAATAATTTGTCCTCCACATCTTTTAGCACTCCTTCTAAACCAAAACCTGATTCCTTCGTAAAAATCTCCTTTGCATAGGTTGGGCTAACAGTGGTAATAGCATCGGAGAAATAAATTCCTCCTTTCAAAAAATTTATCTTGCCCCAAAACTCAAGTAGTTTAGGATTATAATACTCCCAACCTAAATTTGTAAGATGCATATCATAATGCCAGAAAAGCCCCTGATAGCCTAAATTATGTATAGTAAGGATTGTTTTAACATTGTATTGATATAAAGTCTTAGCATATACTGAGGCCATTGCTGTCTGCCAATCATTGAGATGGATAATATCAAAAGAGCCTTTAATGGCAAACTCTACAATGACTCTTGAGAAAAATATAAATCTTTCGGCATTATCTAAATAATCTACACCATCATTTGTATAGTAACCATCTCTATAAAAATACTTTTTAGAATCAAGAAAAAAGACAGGTACATCCTTTAGGTACCCCCTATAGATCTTGCCATGGGATAATTTATCAGATATTTGTATTTCAAAATCTATATCGGTTTCCTCTAAGTTATACTTTTCACTTACTCCCTTATAAAGAGGGGTAATAATAGATACATCTACGCCTAATTTTTTTAAAGCTATAGGAAGAGAAGAGCTTACATCTGCAAGGCCACCTGTTTTTGAGAAAGGAAAAACCTCTGAACTTGCAAAAAGTACCTTCAATTTTTAATCACTCTCCTTTTTTCTCTTCTTTTAATCAAGTAAAATCTTTTCTATAACTCCCTCAGATATTTTGCAGCCTCTTCAGGTGGTGTTGGGTTAATATAGAAACCAGACCCCCATTCAAAACCAGCGACCTTTGTCAGTTTTGGTATAATCTCAAAATGCCAGTGATAATAATTGTTATGAATATCTGTAAAAGGTACGGTGTGTAATATAAAATTATAATCAGGTTCTTCTAATACCTTATCAAGTCTCTGTAAAACACTTTGGAAAATTATACTAAGGTTCTCAAGCTTTTCATCTTTAAGATCATCATAGGCTGACTGATGATACTTGGGTAAAAGCCAAACCTCAAAGGGGAATCTTGGTGCATAGGGGCAAAAGGCTATAAAATCACTGGTTTCAGCTACAATTCTGACACCTTGTTGTATCTCCTGTCTCACTATATCACAGATAAGACACCTCTCTTTAAAATTAAAATACCTGCTGCAGTTTTCAAGCTCTTCTAAAACCCTTTTTGGGACTATTGGTAGAGCAATTAATTGAGAATGAGAGTGAGATAGGGAGGCACCGGCCTGCTCTCCGTGATTCTTAAAGACAAGGACATATCTAAACCTAACATCTCTTTTTAGATCAATCATCCGCTCTCTATAAGCGAATAGGACATCTTTTAATCTATCTCTACTCATAGTAGCTAAAGTTTCGTCATGATTTGGTGTTTCAATTATAACCTCATGGGCACCTATTCCATTCATCTTGTCATAAAGACCTTCGCCCTCTTTGTTTAGATCACCTTCTATCCTAAGAACTGGAAACTTATTTGGAATTACCCTCAATGTCCAGTTTGGCGCCCCTTTGGGAGAGCCAAAGGGCCTAATGGCAAAGATCTCGTTAGGCGTTATATGTTCATTGCCATAATCAAAAGGACAAAAGGTAGTGTATTTTTTTTCTTGCTTCTGTGGAATAAAACTATGAGGTCTATGAGTTCTCTCTGAAGATATTATTACCCATCTATTAGCTACAGGATCTTTTCTTAACTCTGGCATTTAATCCTCCTAAAAAAATTATACCTTCAAAAACTCATTTATCAAATTTTATGACTCTTTCCTTAAAGGGTAGGTACCCTCCAACCTTATGAACTTTAAGCATATTTGTATTTCCCTTTTCTACAACAGGCAAACCAATAGTCATTATAATTAAATCTTCATCCTTAAAGCCTATATTAATAAGAAGTTTCTCCATCTCATACATTAGCTCATCGGTGCTCTCACTTTTCTTAATTAAAAGAGGGATTATTCCATAAAAAAGTGAACATTTTCTAAGAGTTTTAATGTCATAACTAACGGCAACTACATCCTTGTCGTATCTAAATTTTGATAATATAGCCGCAGTCTGACCTGAGGCAGTAAAAGATATAATGGCTTTAGCCTTTAATGTGACAGCAGAGATATAGGCGGAGAAAGCAATAGTTGAAGAGATATCGTTTTTAAGAAAATTATAGTCCTTTAAATCAAAACTTTTGTTAATTTTAATATTTTTCTCTGTTTCTTTAGCTACCCTGTCAATAACCTGCAAAGATTCAAGAGGATACTCCCCATAAGCTGTCTCTCCTGACAACATAAGGGCATCGCAGCCATCAAAAATAGCGTTTGCAATATCAGATACCTCTGCCCTTGTTGGTTCTGGTTTTTCAACCATTGTCTCTAAGATCTGTGTGGCTACTATTGAAAACTTACCCCTACTCTTACATAACTCTACAATCTTTTTTTGTATAACAGGGACCTTTTCAAGAGAAAGCTCTATACCTAAGTCACCTCTCGCAACCATAACACCATCAACTACATCAATAACCTCTTCAAGTACCTTTAAGACCTCAGGTCTCTCAATTTTTGCTATTATTGAAGGGGCCATATCTCTTTTTTTTAGCTCTTCTTTCAGGTTCAATATATCTTCTTTCTTTCTCACGAAGGAAAGGGCTACAAAATCTGGATTTAGCTTTGATATATAATCAAGATCTCTTAGGTCCTTCTCGGTAAGAGATGGCATAGGTAGTTCAGTATCAGGAAAATTAAGCCCCTTGTTTTTTCTTATTATCCCCTCTGTTATTGCCTCAAGGATAACGCCTTCCTTTTTAAACTCAGATACTTTAAACCTAATTTTACCATCGTCAATATATACTCTATCGTTAACACTCAAATAATCTATGATCTCAGGAAAGTTAATAGTTATAAAAGGGCTTTCTGTACTTAAAAAATCTTTTGAGAGAAATAATTTAGATTTTTTTTTAACTTCTAAAGGGGTTTCAATATTGGTAACCCTAATTTTAGGACCAGAGATATCAAAAAGAATGGGGATATATGTTTTTTTTTCTAACTCTATCTGTCTAACAAAATTGCTAAGTCTTTCATAGTCTTCAAAAGAACCATGGGATAGATTAATCCTTACACAATCAAAAAAATCTGACATCTCTTTAATCTTTTCGTAGGTAAGCTTTCCTGAGACAGTGGCAATAACCTTTGTTTTTCTCATTTAGTCTCTTTTTCCTCTTGGTCAGTCTTACAATCTATACACAGATTAGTAACTGGTCTTGCAAGTAATCTCTCAAGGGGGATCTCTGCTCCACATTCATCACAAATTCCATAATCTCCTGAATCGATTCTCTTAAGGGTTTCATCAATCTTAAGAAGTAACTTAGATTCCCTATTCTTAATCTTTAATAGAACAGCTCTATCTTCTTCATAGCTTGCCCTATCTGTTGGGTCTGAGAATGTTCTATCTTCCTTATCTTCAGAGATCTCTTTAACTGCCTGTTGTTGAGAGGCAATAATCTCATTTCGCCAGTTTATTAGAATCTCTTTAATTTTCTCAAGATCTTCTCTTTTCATAAAAAACTCCTGAAATTAGATTAGTTTATAGATTATATTTCATTTTCAACAAATGTAAAAGTATGTTTTTAAGACAGGTTAAAATAGTTGTTTTTACTGTATAAATTTGAATGAAGGAGCTTTTAAATCTTAAAGAAGATTAATTTTTCTCTAAAATTACTCGGTAGCCTCGCCCTTTATAGTAAAGCTTAAAAATGTGGGTGGTCTGTTTATTCTTACCAGAATTAACTTCTCAAACTTCTCTTTACTACAGGGATTATATTCAACCTTTATTAGTATCTTTTCACCTCTTCTTGCAACCCTCCCCGAAGGTAGCGATACCTGTACACCTCATCCCCCTTCAATAGATTCAACTACTAAAACTTGGTTATCGTTATTTTCTATCTCAAAGGTATAGTTAACAATCTCATCTGGCTTAACTATACCAAAATTGTGTTCAAACTTGGGAACCCCAATTTGAGCAGTAAAAAGCATAAAAAAGGCTAAGGAGTACAGAATAACTCTCATATGGTAAATTTACCACATTAAAATTTAAAAAAAAATATTTTTTGCATATTCTGTGCAAAAATTGCAGAATTTTGTTTCAAAAAATTCATAACATTATGATCTTTTTAACAAAAAAGGTTGGCAAAAATTTTGCAAGGAGTCTATTAATGTCAAAGGGGTTAACTTTGGTTGAGTTATTAATTGTAATTGCAATAATAGGGGTATTAGCCGCAATAGCTATACCTAACTTTTCAAGATATAAAGAGATTTATATAACTAAGGGAGATATGCAGAAAGTTGTATCCTTTATAAACTTAGCAAAGTCTTTATCATTAAGATACAATGAACAGGTATGTGTAACCTTCCCAAGTGGTAAATACGTTGAGATAAAAATGTTTGTTGACAGTGATAGAAGTAGAAGCTATACAACTGGGGAGAGACAGGAACAAAGCTTAAAACTCAATGAAGAGATGGAGATTACAACTAATCCTACAACTGTTTGTATACCACCTACAGGTATAATATTACCTACAAACGCTACAATTACATTTAAATATGGCCAAGAAACAAGAAAAGTAATCATCTCTGGCTATGGGAGGGTTAGGATTGAAAGATAAAGGTTTTTCTCTTATAGAGGTCTTAGTTGCAATGTCAATATTGACCGTAGGTATTTTAGCAGTGATATCCATGCAAACTACATCGCTAAAAACCCTATCAAGAAGTAAAACTTCCTATCAAATCCAGTTGGTAGGTCAGCAAGTGATAGAAAGAATTAATGCTAACGCTATAGAGGATGCAGCAATTTTGTCTTATAGTAATTTAAAAACTAACCAGCCTGCCCCAGCCTTAGAGCCAGCGAAGTCTGATTATGAATATTTCAAATCATTAATCTCAAAATTTAATCAGGGAGTGGTTGAAATCTACGTTACAAATATAAGACCCTATCCAATAAAGGTTCGTTTATACTGGATGGATGGTGGTCACCGTCACCATTTAGATTTTGATACTTATATTCTACCAGATTAGAGGATAATTTATGGCTTTATTCAAAAAAAAGGGGTTTTCTTTGATTGAACTAATCATAGTCGTTGGAATTGGTTCAATATTATTAGCTTCTTTGGCCTCTGTTTTCGTCTCTCAATCAAAGACCTATAGCAAATTTAGTGATATCGGCGAAACAGAGAATGCTGCCAGAGCTGTATTAGACTACATGGCTCGGGAAATTCGTATGGCAGGAGCAGGATTATTAGATAAAGATTATAAATTCAGAGGCGGTGTATCTTCCTCAAGTTTTTTACCTTTTAGTACTATTAACTCATCTACAGGACCTGATGCAATAAGAATAAGAGGTAATTTTCAAGGAGTTTTTGGAGTTATAAGCACAACCGTAGGAGGTACCGATATAAATGACGAGTCTATTAGAGTTAATTACAGAGAAAAAGCAAGCTTCTCTGCAGGAAATTTCATAACTATTAGTGATAGAGATAACTCAGAAATTAGAATAATCACTAACGTAAGCAGTGACAAAAGAACCATTTCCTTTGCCAACGGTAACGGTTTAGACTATCCACATAAAAATGGAGTGATTTTTAATGGCATACAGGAGTTAAGGTATTATGTTGCACCCAATGGCACTTTATATAGAAACAATTTTGAAGCAAACGGTAATCAACCAATACTTGAAAACGTAGAGAGCCTGCAGTTTCAGTTAGGTGTAGATGTAGACAATGATGGTATTGTTGATGGTAACGCCAATTTTATAGGTGAAACCATAAATATTAATGGTATTAACTATACCGTAACTGTAAATATGATAAAACAGATCCATATATGGCTTCTTGTTAGAGGGTCTGTTCAAGATGAGACTCTTAATGATACAAGTACATACAGGCTGGGAGATCTTAATTATCAGCCACCTACTACTTTTAGAAAATATCGACGTGTAATATACAACACAACAGTTACATTAAGAAATTTAAGAAGAGAGAGCTAATATGAGAAACGAGAGAGGAAGTATATTAATTACTTCATTAATTTTTATGATGGTTATGACCTTTATGCTAATGGCCTTTCTTGATATGAGTACTACTGGTCTTAAACAGACCACCTATGCTGAGCAAGCAAAAAAGGCTTTCTATGTAGCTGATGGTAGTCTTTACCTGACTGGGAGTGTTGTTGATATGATAATTAGCGAAAAGGGTATTACAGATGTTGTTACAAGAAGGTTTCCTTCATCTATAGTAGAGTTTAACAATAATAATATCTATGATGAGCTTATGGGTCCTGCAGCCTCTGATATCCCCTTAGATATGACCATTAAAATGGGTGATAGTAACGCCACTATTGATATAAGAAAGGTAGGTTCAGCAGAGTTTGCCGGCGGAACAAGTGGTGAGTTTGCAAGCGGTTACGAAGGACTAGGTGGTGGCATGTCAGCCGGTGGCATATATCTCTTTTATCAGATCGATGCTGTAGGCAAAACTTCTGTAGGTAGCAAATCAGGAGTTATGGGGGTCTACAGAAAAGTTATAGGAGTAGGAGGAGGTAGTTAATTATGAACATAAAAGATTTAAGAAAAGGTATTATCGGATTTTTTATTCTAATAGTATTTTTTATCTCCATATTTCAATATAGCATAATTAAAGCTGGCTCACTTGAAGCACCTGAAAACGCGGACTATCAAGCCTATCCACCCTTTATGGTAAATCAAGATCAGCTATTGCCAAACTTGTTAGTTGTCTTTGATAACAGTCAGTATATGGGATACCCTGCCTATTGTAAGCTTGTAGACGCAAACGGAAATCTATATGATGATACAGCCAGGACAGGTTTTAATCAAAACTATGAGTATGTAGGTTTTTTCAATAACAGAGCCTTTTATAGGTATAGAAACCCTGCAGGTGTAGGTGGCCAGGTTAGATGGTCAACCTCTGGTACAATAGGACAAGTAGCAAGACCACCAGACTCATTACCAGGTAATTTGCTTAACTGGGCACTTATGAGTAAATGGGATGTCTTAAAAACAGTTACCGTTGGCGGACCTGTGAGTAATTTTGGTCAAGGAAATGACTCTGAAGCTATTGGCTTTGCCCTAAACAATCTCACATGGACTTGCACAGGTACTTGGACTGATCCTGTTACAAATATTTCAACTACCTTTACTTTTAGCGTTAAAGGTGGTGGCACTAATAAAGATACGGAGTTTACCGTAACCTCATCTCCAAAATTAGTAACATCAATCCAAAATGATAGTAAAGTCTCCTATGCAATAAATGAAGAGGACAAGAGTAAACATTTTGCTAATAATTACTTAAATAAAATTAAAGATATTTTTTCTTTAAAAATCTTTGACATTAATCTGGCAAGTGCAGCAGTATCAAATATTACTCCCTCTTCTGGCCCTTCTGGCACAACAATCGTAATAACAGGAAGTGACTTCGGAAATAGTGCAAACAAAGTAAGATTTACTATGGGTGCAACTACTGTTACTGTTCCAGTTGATAATAAAAACTGGAGCCAAAATCAGGTAACCGTTCTTGTTCCAGAGGGACTTACCCCTGGAACATATACTGTAACTGTCTTAAAAAAGCAGGGGAGTAATGATGTAGATGCTGGCAGTGGAACCTTTACAGTTAGGGCAATGCCCGTTTTGGGAA
>FMJZ01004434.1_pt1 | contig 53722 bp, 48 predicted proteins | sample 1987881 | NCBI WGS metagenome assembly FMJZ01 (sample SAMEA4378227, study PRJEB15110) | soil metagenome | biome: soil; feature: Field; material: Soil | place: India | collected 2015-03-11 | depth 0 m
GATGCAAGAAATGGGAAGAGACATAATTCCCTTGATACCCTTGCCAGAGATACAAGTACAGGATGTTGATTCTACTCAACATCAACAACAAATACAGAGTTATGTTTATACAAAGACAGCCGATTATGAACCAAGAAAAATTTTTAGTATTTTTTGGGATCAATTCTATTGATATATAAAAATATTTATAAATAAAATATAAATATATTTTTCACTTTTTCCTTTTCTTAACTCTGTAATAGATTTATTTTTTCATTCAACGGAAAAACTTCTTTTAGATAATGATTGATTTTATTTTCTAGGGCATGAAACACATTTAAAAATTCTTCTTTTTTGATGTTGGATTGTTGAATTAAAAATATAAAATTATTTATAAAATTATTAAATTTATTTTCTGTTATGTTTTCTAAAATTTTTAAATAAAAAAAGTCAATCATATTAGATGTGGGATCACACTCTTTGCAATAAAAGTATAATCCTTCTTGCCATTTGGCTTTTTCTTTAATCTTATTATTACAAGAAGAACATTTGCTTAAATCACCCACATAACCAGAAATCTTTAATAGTCTTACAGAAAAAAACAATAAAAATATTTCTTTAAAAGAAAGGTTCATTTGATTCAGCAAAACCAATATTTCTTTTAGAGATTCATCATTTTTATAAAAGTTCTGTAAATAATTCAACCCCGACAATAAAAGTATATAAATGTCCTGAATTGTATGACTATCTGCAATAGATGCGTAATTACATAATTCTAACAAAATACTCAAAAAAACAAGTTTATCATAGTTATCTTTAAGTTCATAATAGCGATTAATTAGATTGATTTCTTTGATTGTTTGAATTTCGCGCTCTTTTTTATCATAATAATTTAATTCAACCATATTTCCAATTTCAACTATAACAGAACTTCTTTTCTTAGATTTTAAAATTCCATAAACAATAAATTTTTTTCGAAGATAAACATGATCCGTTGTTTGGATGATTACATCAATGATTACATCTTTTTCTTGGATGATATGCTTTTTTAAGATAATTCCTGTTGCTTTTTCTAACTTCATTTGAAATTATATTCATTGATCTTTCTATAAAGGGTCCGCGAAGATATTCCTAATAATTCTGCAGTTTTTTCTCGGTTTCCATTCGTAAATTCTAAGTTTTTTTGAATGATAGCTTTTTCGTATTCTTCTAATGTTATACCTGGGATAATTGTATCTACTAGGTTTCTTTTTGCTGTTGGAGATGCTCCTTTGAGTAATTCTTCTGGTAGATCGTTAATGGTTAATGTATCATCTTGTGCTAGTATTACCATAGATTCTAAAACATTTTTAAATTGCCGAATATTTCCTGGCCAATCATAATTCTGAAAAAACTTTAAAACTTCAGGAGAAAGTTTTGTAATACTTTTCCCATATTTTTCGTTGAATTCTACGACAAAATGATTAAACAAAAGTATGATATCTTCTTTTCGCTCCCTTAAAGGTGGAAGTACTAATTTTGCAACAGCTAAACGATAATACAAGTCTTCGCGAAAGTTTCCTTTTTCTACTTCTTTTAGAAGATTTTTGTTTGTTGCTGCAATAATTCTTACATCAACTGGAATAGGTTTTGTTGATCCTACGCGAATAACAGATTTCTCTTCTATAACTCGCAATAGACGAACTTGGCTTTCTAAATCTAATTCTCCGATTTCGTCTAAAAAAATGGTTCCTCCGTTTGCAGCTTCGAATAACCCTGCTCGATCTTTATCCGCACCAGTATATGCTCCTTTTACAACACCAAAAAGTTCTGATTCAATCAAAGATTTAACAAGAGCTCCACAATTGATTTTTAAAAATGGTTTATCTTTTCTTAAAGAATTTTGATAAATAAAATTTGCTAATAGCTCTTTTCCAGTACCAGATTCGCCTTCAATTAAAACAGTAATATCAGTAGGTGCTATTTGTTTTGCTTTTTCGATTACTTTTCTTATAGCAGGAGAGTTTCCTACGATGAATTCGCTTGTAGTTATTTCTGATAGTTTTCTTTTAAGCTCTTTATTTTCTTTTTGCAAAGAAAGATTTTCTAAGCATGATTGTATTTTATGAAGTAGATGTTGTAAATCGACTGGTTTTGTTAGATAATCCCATGCACCTGCTTTTAATGCTTGTACTGCACTTTCTACATCTGGTTGTCCAGTTAAAAAAATAAAGGGAATCGAAGAGTCGATTTTTTTTACGATATTTAAGATTTCTATTCCATTACCATCGGGTAGTTTTAAGTCGGATAATATTAAATCAATTTTATCTTTATTTTTATAAAATATTTCTAATGTTTCTTCTTTGTTTTTGGCTTCTATAACGTTGATTTGATGCATTTTTAAAAATTCTGTAATTCCTTCTCTAAAACTATCGTTATCTTCTATGAATAAAATGGTTTTATTTTTCAATTTCATTTCTCTGACCTTTTATTTCTTTTGTTATATCTTTAATGGATTTAGGATAAAAGTATATCGTAAAGATTGTCCCTTCTTTTTCTTTTGAAATAAATTCGATCGAAGCGTTCATTTCTTCGACCATTTTTTTTACAAGTGCAAGACCTAATCCACTACCTTCTTGTTTTGTTGTAAAGAATGGTTCAAAAATTTTATGCTGTATATCTTGAGGAATTCCGGGACCATTATCTGCAATACGAAGGTAGGGTATATCGTTTTCTACACCAGTCGATATTTCTATCTTTCTTTTCTTTTCGTTGGAAGATTCGGAATAAAATGCTTGTATAGAGTTTATAATTAAATTAATCAATATTTGCTTAATAAATATGGGATCAATTTCCAGTTGGATGGGAATTTTCCCCGGATAAAAATAGATTTCTGCACCGACTTTATTTGCTTGTGGTTTTAACAAAGATATGATCGATGGAATTAATTCGTTCAATTCTTGGATGTGAAAGCTTCTTTTTTCGGAACGGATAATCTTTAAAAATTCTTGTAAAAGACGATTAAGGCTAATGATTTCTTTTTTTATGATCTGAATCCTGTTTAAAAGATTAGAACGTAGTTTTTCGTCTTCTACTAAATAGATTTCGTTTTCTAAAAGTTGTAGGTGTAAATGAATTGCAGCAAGAGGATTTTTGACTTCGTGTGCCAATCCTGCTGCAAGTACTGGTAATGTTTCGCTTTTTATCAAAGATAATTCTTGTATGGGCAATTCGTGTTCTTTTTCGCTTTTTGTAGGTTTTTTATTCATAACGTAAATCTAGTATTTGTACAAAAAAGAAATAGATATCTTCGGATGAGATTTCTCTTTTCTCTAATTCTTTAAATTTTAATAAAAACAATTTAGGAATTTCTTTTTGTTCTGGCAATAAAATTTTGTCTAATACATTTTGAACTCCATTCATATCTTTATAGAAAGATAGACCAATATAAAAATTTTCTTTTGTGTTTTTGTATTCAAGAAGTTTATTTAAAAGAATTCTATCCGATAAACGGATCCATAAAGCTTTTGTGCTGTCTTTTAATAAAATTTTAAAATAAAGTTTATTTGCTTGTTCTTTTTTGGATGTTTTTAAAATCATACGTTCTATATCAGTTTTAATAGAACTTCCATATACAAGTTTTGTTTTGTTTTTTCTTGCATAAGAGCTACATAAGAGATCCATGTTTAATTCTTCTGGTGTATAGTGATATAGGTCTAACATAGCACATTCATTTAGTTCATTTATACCACGTAGAAAATCATCTTCGCGTTCTTCATTACATAAATAAATAGAACGTCCCATACGAATAAAAGAAAAACGACTACCATCAGAATAACCACAAACTCTTGCATATTTTACAGGAAGAATTTCTACATTCGATAAGTTCTTAAAATTTTCGATTTCTATCCATTTATCTATTTCTAGTTTATAGGTTTGAAATATTTTGATTTTTATCCCTTGATTAGAAATTTGTTTTAGTTGTACACCTAATTCACGAAAGGACTTGGCGTTTTTATCGAAAGAATCAAAAAAAATCCAAAGTTCCGATTCAAAAGGGATTAATTCTTTTTGGATTTGATTTAAAGCATAAAGTAAATCCTTTGTTGAAAGTTCACCAGAGCCAAAGAGTTGACTTGTGTTAGAAACCAAAATCAAATTGTTATTTTGTATTTTATAAATATTCATGACTTCAGGATTAAGACTATTTTTTAGGACAGGGAACAATGTTTCCATTGAGCCAGAACCATCTACCAATACGAAAATCTTATTTTCTTTGGTAAATTGAGAATTCCATCTTTTATAAAAAAGATTTTCTGGTAAAAAAGGAAGGATTTTACTTATGTTCTTTTTTAAATCCCTTTGTAGTTTAAATTCATTTGTCGTAATTTGCGAAGAATATAATTTTTGCATAGTTCGACAAGAAAACACGGATTGATAGATTTTTATGTTATCTTTCGAGTAAAAATATGCTTCTCCTACCAAAAAATGAGAAAATAGGTTCTTCGAACAGATTTTCATCATTTGAACTTTTGCTTCTAGTTCTACTAAGCCCTCTCGAAATTCTGGATAATTTTCGTTTATATAAGAAGATTCCAAAAATTCATGTTGATATAATGTCTTTGATAAAAATATTGTAGCATCTTGAAATAATAAAGGTAATTCGGTTTCTGGATGTGGAGTTGGATTTTCGATTTGAATGTTGACCCTAAAAGGAAAAATCGCAATTTTTTCGGGAAATGTTTGTCCAAAAAGAGAGATAGCATAAAAAAAGAGAATCATTATTTTCGATATCTTCATTTATTTTTGGTTTTTTTATTGATAAATGTTTGTCAAACAGATAAAAAAAAGAGTTACAATGATTATCTATATGATTTTTTTTATGGGGAGAATTATTTTCAGATTATGGGAGAAGCAAGATTTCAGGATAAATCTTTAAGATCTTACGAAGAAAACCTAAAACAATGTGTAAAAGAAGCAAAAGTTCATGCAGACAGTAAATGGTTAGGGGTTACAGAAAAATACATAGAATCCCAAAGATTATGGCATGATCGTCTAAAAAGTAACTATTATTCTCTATGGAAGAAATGCTTTGACGAAGCAACCATAAAAGAAGTGATTCCCATTTACCCTGATCGATGCAAAATTATCGTACATTATTATTGTGATCCTCAAAAATGGTAAACGATAATATTTATATAAAAATTATATAATAAAATTTTAATATTATTTGTTTATCAAAAGCAATTTATTCTTGTTGTTTTAATATTTCTTCTAATTGTTGCATGTATTCTCCAAATCTTTTCCAATTTCCTTTTTGTAGTTCTTCTTTTGCTCTTTGTAAAATTAGATAAGCTGGGTGAATTTTTTTGGTTTGTTTGTTTTCGTCTTTGGCTATTTCTGTGTTCGAAGAAATTAATCTTTCTAATGCATTTTCTAAACTTTCTGACATCGCTAAAGAAGTTCCACTTGCAACGATGATTCGTTTTAATTCGGGGAAAGGAGATTGAGACGCTTGTAGATAAATGGGTTCTATGTATAAAAGCGTATCTTTGATGGGATAGATCAAAAGATTGCCTCGTATAACATTGCTGCCTTGTTGGTTCCACAACGTTAAATCTTTGGATATTTCTGCATCTTGATCAATTCTTGATTCAATTTGCATTGGTCCATAAATTTGTTTTGTGCGCGGTATTTCGTATACGATAATTTCGCCATAGTTATTGTTATAATCGCATCGTACAGCCATCCAAGCAATCAAATTCTGTTTATTATTCGGAACAAAAGGAAGCATTAAAACAGTTTCTAAATTTTTAGAACCATTTTCCAGCTTTAAAATCGCATAATAGGGTTCTACAATTTTTTCTTTGTCGTAAACAATTTCTTTGGGGATCTGCCAACGATCTTCTCTTGTATAGAAGATTTTTGCATCATTCATGTGGTAGTCGGTGTAAAGAACTGATTGTAAAAAAAATAAAGATTCTGGATAACGAATATGAGCTAATAGTTGCTTTGGAAATTCATTTTTTGACAAAATCAAACCAGGATAAATCTTTTTGTACGTTTCTATAATGGGATCATCATCGAACTGATAAAAAAAGATTTTTCCATCGTAAGCGTCGATTACCACTTTGATAGAATTTCGGATATAATTTAATTCATCGATCTTACTAAAATCAGAATTTTCGTCTATATCGTACAATATTTCGTATGGTTGAACCTTTTTACTATAAGGAAAATTCGACGAAACTGTATAAGCATCTAATATCCAATAGAGTTTACCATCTTTTCCTATTACAATATAGGGATCAGAATCATACACTAAAAAAGGAGCTAATTTTTTTACTGCTTCTTGAATTTGTCGATAAATCAAAATTCGCGAATCTGGTTTAATATATTCAGAAATAAGGATTTTCCATGTATCGTATTTTAATGCAATGATGAATTTACGAAGTCCAGAACCAATCTGAATACCACCACTTCCTTGGTATTGAGTAGGTCGATTTTCGTTTTCTGTTGGATAATCAATTTCTTCGAAGGAAGTGTTAACAATCACATAATGTTTTGTTAATTCACCAAAGTAGATTTCTGGTCTTTTGATTTCTGGTAAATCAGGGATTTGACTTTTGGGAGGAAAATCCTTAACCCACAATTCTGGCAATCCTTCGGAATTTACGATGTTCGAAGGAGCAATTACAACACCATAACCATGCGTATATTGTAGATGCAAAGGAATCCATTGTTTAGCTTGGGGAGGTAGTTTAGAAATATCGAGTTCGCGAGCTGCAATAAGAATTTGTCTTGGTATACCATTTACTTCGTATCGATCTACATCTACATCATTAAATTCGTAATATAATCGTATTTCTTGTAATTGCTTAAAAGTTTGTTTGATTGGCCGATAATCCCATAGGCGAATATTGTTTATAATGTCTTGATTTTCTTTAATGGTTTGTAAATCTAAATTTTTTTTAAAATCTATGGTAGATGTTTTGATTTTATCTAGTTGATAAGCAATTCGTGTAAATTTAATATCGTTCTCGATAAAGTCTTTTTCTGCGATATATTCGTTCGGTTTAACTCGAATTGACTGTAAAATCGATGGATAAATTCCTATACCAATAACGTAGATCCCTATAAATGCTATTAGTAAAATTGTAGGAATTTTCCAATTACGAAATAAATAACCAGTTATAAGTCCGATTCCGATAAAAAAGCTTATAAAAGATAGAATTTTATAAATAGGAATTTTCGCGTAAATATCAATATAAGAAGCCCCGGATACAACACTAGAAGAACCATCAATCATTAAATAATAATTTTTTAAGTAAAATTTTACAGAAATAGCGATGATAAACATGCCAATCAAGATAAAAGCTAATAAACCAAAACGGATCATTATATCTTTTTTGCGATAGATCCCACTGATGTTCGCGATTTGAACTGGTAAATAAAACATGGCTAAAATATAGATTAAGTTAAAAAATATTAGAACCTGTATCCATTTTATTAAAAAACCATAAAAAGGAAGTTTTAGTAAATAAAAGCTGATATCTTTGTTTAAAATAGGATCAGCCAAGCCCATATCCTGAGAATGATACCATAACAAAAAATCAAATCCATGTCTGGCGAAGCTATCCCCATGGATAAAGTACGCGTTAAAAATTGCTACTGTGATAAAAATTACGCGAAATGTCAAAGTAAATGCATTTTTAGGATAGATTTTTGCAAGGTTGATAGTAGAAATATAGTAAAATACAAGATAAAATGCTAATGCGATAACAAATCCAAGCATTTGGAATTTATAAGTTAATGTAAGATTCGTCCAAAAAACCTGTGTTTGATTCTGGGATTCAAACCACAAATAATCAATGTAGTAATCACGAATCGAAAATACAATTGCAAAAAAAATCACTATACCTAAAAGAATTGTTATAAGGAATCTATTTTTTAGATAATTCAAAAAATTCATCAATAACATATTAATTTTTGATTTTTGATTTTTCAACACAAAATCTATCTATAACATCGAAGATGGATTCAATTATTCCAAATAGAATATTTTAAATTATATGTTATAAAAAAATGATTGTAATTCAAACTAAATGATTAAGTTAGTTCCAATGAAGATAAAACACTTTATTTTTACTATGTTATTAATACTTGGTTTGCAAGTAGTGGTGGGTTGTGGAAAAAAAGAAAATGCAAATTTGCAAGAATACGAAAATAGTGCAAAACAGCTTTGCGATAAATTGATTTCTTGTGTTGTAGAACCCATGAAAGGTCAAGCTATGGCTATGAATGTGGAAGTCGATGCATTCAAAAAACAATGCGAAAAAAGTATTATCAAGGCTTTACAAGAAAATAAAATTCCTCAGTTTAAACCTTGTGTAGACGCTATTTCCAATGCAACATGCGAACAAATTCAAAAAAATCAAATCGAGGCTTGTACATCCATCAATCAATTAATTCTTACTCAACCATAAAAATTTAAAGGGGGAGTTATGCGAAAGCTTATATTAATCGTTTTAATTTTTATCGCGTTATATCTTATTCTTCGTTCTGTTTCTAGGATAGATTCTGTTGGATACAATCCGCCTCCTATTCCAGAGCTAAAAGGTGTATTTGAACCAAATAAAAGATTGTTGAACGCGGAAAAGATGGTTTTATCCAAAGGAACTGGCGCAGAAGATGTAGAAGTCGATAACGAAGGAAATATCTATACAGGATTAGAAAATGGGTTAATAGTAAAAGTATCTTTTAATAAAAGCGAAGAAGTGATTGCAAATACGGGAGGTCGCCCCTTTGGCCTTCGATTTGGTGGAGATGGGAATCTATATGTTGCAGATGGAATCAAGGGATTGTTAAAAATCGATTTTAAAAACAATTATAAAATAGAAGTTCTTACAAACGAAGCAGATGGAATTCCTTTTCGCTTTACAGATCACTTGGATGTTGCAAGCGATGGAAAAATCTATTTTACAGATGCAAGTTCTAAATATGGACCGGGAGAATATTTGTACGATTTGTTAGAATCAAGACCTTATGGAAGATTTCTGGTATATGATCCAAAAACGAAAAAAACGACAACATTGATGAAAGATTTATATTTTTCTAATGGTGTGGCATTATCCAAAGATGAATCTTTTGTTTTAGTGAACGAAACCTATCGATATAGGATTTGGCGTTATTGGTTAAAAGGCAAAAAGAAAGACACTTACGAAGTATTTTACGAAAATTTACCTGGTTTTCCTGATAATCTAAGGACTTCTCCAGAGGGTGATTTTTGGCTATGTCTATTCACAAAAAGAAATAAGATGATGGACTTAATCCATCCTTATCCCTCCTTTAAAAATATTTTATCTACATTACCTAAGTTTCTTTGGCCTAAGCCAGCAAAATATGGATTTATTGTAAAGTTAGATTCTAATGGGAATGTAATCGAAACACTACAAAATCCTGATACCGAAGAACCCAAATTTGTTATAATTACTGGTGTAAAAGAACATAACAATTATCTTTATTTTGCAAGTCTTTACGGAAATTGGATTGGAAGGTTAAAATTACGATAAAAGCCAGGAATAATTCCTGGCTATTGATTATTGAATGTATGCTAATTCTTTTTGGCTTAATTCTTTCGAGAGGATTACGTTTTCTTGGCTATCTATTATATAGATTTTGTTTTCTACAATTTTAGTTTCTATGGGAATATATTGATTGTCTTTTAATACAAAGAATTTACCAGGCTCATTCCTAAATGCATACAATGTGAGGTTGTGAATCTTACTGTGGATTTCTAATCGATCACCAACTTCTTTAAGCTCAATGAGATCGTTTTTATTCATACCTAAATTCATTTTACTACCAGACCAAAATTCGATGGAATTAAGAATTATTGCATCGATAAAAAAAGAGATTCCATAAACAGGGATAATCGTTAAAAGAATCATCACAATAGAACGAACAATACCACCACCTTTGGATGGACCCCCAATCGAACCATTAAAATTATAAACTGTCCTAACTAGTGGGAAGGACCCATAACAGTTTAGTAACACCCCAAAGCTAAAGCTTAGTATTAAGCTTATAGCGGTAATTTTTTTTATTAAAGTTTTCATACTTTTTCTCCTTATATATAAAAAAAGTGCGTGGAATTATTCCACCCAGTTTTTAACCCTTTCTATAGCTTTATGCCAGTATTTTAATTCTTTTTGTCGAATGTTTTCGGACATTTTAGGTTCAAAAACTGTTCTATCTCTTAGGATTTCTGTTAATTCTTCTGCATCTTTCCATATACCCGCATGAATCCCCGCAAGGTATCCTGCCCCTGCTGCAGTTGTATCTATGTTATGAGGTCTTTCTACCCGTCGATTTAAAATATCTGCTTGAAATTGCATCAAATATTGATTGCTTGTTGCGCCCCCATCTACACGTAAAAAGGGAAGTTTTTTTCCCGTGTCTTTTTCCATAGCTTGAACTAAATCATAAGTTTGGAATGCTATTGACTTTAATGCTGCACGTGTGATTCTTGCTGGTGTTGTATCTCTTGTAAGACCAAATATAGCTCCGCGCGCCTTCATATCCCAATGAGGTGCACCCAATCCCACAAAAGCGGGAACAAAAACAACTTCGTCATCGTCTTTTAGATCATGGATTAAATCTTCGCTTTCTTTCGCGTTTGCAAAAAACTTCATATAATCTCTAAGCCATTGAATTACTGCACCTGCAATAAATACAGCACCTTCTAAACAATAGGCAACATTACCATCTTTATTGCATGCTAAGGTGGTTAATAGTCCTGAATTGCTAAGAATGAACTCATCTCCCGTATGGAATAATAAAAAGCATCCTGTTCCATAAGTGTTTTTTGCTTCGCCTGGATGTACACAAAGCTGACCAAACAATGCTGCTTGTTGATCTCCAATCAATGCAAATACAGGAATGCCATCTGGTAATACTTGGATGTTTTTGGTCCTTCCAAAATTACTTCTACTGGGTTGAACTTCTGGCAAAATATTTTTGGGTATGTTTAAGATGTTTAATAATTCATCATCCCATTTTTTATCTTTAATATTATAAATCATGGTACGACTTGCATTGGTATAATCGGTTTTGTGTTCACCAGTAAGTTTGTATAAAAGCCAACTGTCCATCGTTCCAACAGATAAACGACCGTTTTTGGCTAATTCTCTTGCACCTTCCACGTGATCTAATATCCATTTAATTTTTGTTCCAGAAAAATATGCATCGATTACTAAACCTGTTTTGTTTTTTACCAAATTTTCGTATCCTTGATTTTTTAAATCGTTGCAAATATCTGCGGTTCGCCTGCATTGCCAAACGATTGCATTGTAAATAGGTTTTCCTGTTTGTTTGTCCCAAATAACCACAGTTTCTCTTTGATTCGTGATTCCAATCGCTATCGCATTATGGGGTGATAAATCACCTTTGTTGATCGCATCTTGGATTAAAAATTTAACACCAGCCCAAATTTCTTCGGGATCATGTTCTACCCAACCTGGTCTTGGAAAATGTTGTGTAAATTCTCTATAACTACTACTGATTACTTGTCCTTTTTCGTCGAAACAGAATACGCGTGAACCCGTAGTACCATGATCGATAGAAATTATATATTTTTTATTCATATTCAATTTATTACCTCCTTTTTAACGAGTTTGTAGTACTTTTGCAATTTCTGTTAATGTATCTGCAATATCATAAGATTTAACGGGGATTCCCAATTGTCTTGCAATTTGATTTAACGAAAAGATTCCTCGAACAGTTTTTTCGTTATTTGGTCCTTGATAATCTACTACTAATATATGTTGTCTTTTCTTCTGTCTTAATGTTTCGATTACATCTGCAACCGTTGCATTTGCTAATGTTTTGATCTCGATTACATCTAATTGTTCCGCTGGTGTTATAATATCTTGAACGAGTATTTCGCTACGTTTTACGTTGTTTTCTTGTGCGAACTTAACTGGTTTTTCTCCTAGTATGTCTTGTGCTGTTATAATACCAAGAATTTGATCAGAATAATTTACAACAAAGAGAAGTCGGACTTTATTCGCGATCATCTTTTCGTTTGCTGCATCGATAGATTCCTTAGGATAGATGATACGTGCGGGAATTTTTTTTAAATCTGTCATCGCCTTGATTGCTGGATCTGTTGGATTTAAAGGTTCAAAAACAGGTGCTTCTGGTCGATGGAATTTAATACCAGTGCCTAAATTTATTGTAGGTAATATTTTGCTCATATAATATCTCCTTTTAGATTTTACCCACCATCCCTCCCTTAGATTTTTACCCACCCTCCCGCCCTGATAATTCTAAAAATTTTTGTGTAAAATAACATATATATAAAACGATATAAAATTTCAAGAAAAATTGTTTGTTTATTTTAAGTTCATAATTTTTTTTTATTTGATATATATTATAAAATTATTTAATAAAAAAATTTCTGAATAATTTGTTTTAAAATCATCATTCTAATTTTAAAAAAAAGAATTTAAGTTATCGAAATTTCTATGGTTGATTTGGTCTAAAATTTAGGTTTATAAATAAAAAATTAAATACAAATAGAAATTTTGTTTTAAAAACAATGAATTGACTCTAAAAATAAAAAAAACATTTTGATCCTATGACAGAAGAATTCAAAGAGTTATGTTTTTTAGCAAGGTTAGATCCCAACGACGAAAGTTTAATTCATTTAGAACAGGATTTTAAAAAGATATTAGAATATGTAAAACACATAGAAGAAATTGATACATCTGCTATTGTAGAAGATTATACCGAAGAAGATACGTTAAATATTTTTAGAAAAGATGAACCTGAACCTACATTACCCTTAGAAAAAATATCCAAAAATGCGCCTGATTGGGAATCTGGTCATTTTGTCGTACCAGGTGTGATTGAGCAAGAACACTAAAAGAGAGGTAGAAAATGCAAGAAATCATCCATTATAGTATTAAACAACATTTAGAAAATTTTAAGAATAAAAAATATAGCGTAAAAGAATATATTTCTGCTTGTTTAGAACGTGCAGAACAAACAAAACATTTAAATATATTTTTAAAACTTGATCCGGATAAAATTTTAAAAGATGCAGAAATATCCCAAAAAAGATACGAATCCAATCAAGCTAGACTACTAGAAGGCATACCGATTTCTATTAAAGATAATATATGCGAAGATGGAGAACAGACTACCTGTGCATCCAAGATTTTACAAAATTTTATTGCACCTTATGATGCCACTGTAATCAAAAAACTTAAAGAACAAGGTACTATTTTATTTGGACGAACGAACCTAGATGAATTTGCTATGGGCTCATCTACGGAAAACTCTGCTTTTATGATAACCAAAAATCCCATTGACTCTACGCGAGTTCCAGGAGGATCATCAGGTGGTTCTGCTGCAAGTGTTTCTGCTAAAATTGTTCCAGCGTCCTTAGGATCAGATACAGGTGGTTCTATACGACAACCAGCTGCATTTTGCGGAATTTATGGATTAAAACCCACTTATGGAACAGTTTCGCGCTATGGATTAGTTGCATTTGCATCGAGTTTAGATCAGATTGGTCCTTTTGCTCGAAGTGTGGAGGATATTGCCTTAATCTATTCTGTTATTATGGGATACGATAAACACGATTCTACTTCTCATCCTAAGACACAAGAGATGAAAATCGATATTGATCCTAAACCTTACACAAAAGAAGAAAAAAAATCGTTAAAAATTGGGGTTTATTTTCCATCCGAAAACGAAGAAGGATTTGATTTGTCTGTAATAAAAGCATGCATCAATCTTAAAAATAAATTAGAACAAGAAGGATATCAAGTAATCCCCATCAACAGTAATTTATGGAAATATTCCATTGCAATTTATTATATTTTGGCAACAGCAGAAGCATCGAGTAATTTAGCACGTTATGATGGCATTCGTTATGGATATCGTTCTAAAAACGTAAAAAATTTAATCGATGTCTATATTCGTTCCAGAACAGAAGGCTTTGGTCCAGAGGTAAAACGAAGAATACTATTGGGAACATATGTATTATCTTCGGGATATTACGAAGCATTCTATCATAAAGCTCAAAAAGCGCGAAAAATGATCCGAGAAGAATACAGAAATTTTTTTAAAGAAGTAGATTTTATCCTATCACCAACGAGTCCAACAGTACCTTTTAAAATCGGAGAAAAAGTGAATGATCCTATATCCATGTATAAAAGTGATTTATTAACGATATCTGTTAACCTTGGGGGGATTCCAGCATTGAATATACCAATAGCTAAGGACGAGTTGGGACTGCCGATTGGAATGCAGATTAAAGCTTGGCATTTCGAAGAAAACAAAATCTTTCGTTTGGTAAAAACCTTTGAAGAAGATGGTTGGATAGAAAAATTTTAAACATCGGGGAATCGATATGAAAAACAAAAAATGGATTTTTGATCAATTTGGTTTTGAACACTTAAAACTTCAAGAAGATGATGTTCGCGAACCAAAAGATGACGAAGTTTTGTTAGAAATGAGGGCGATGTCATTAAATTATCGCGATATTTTAATGATTAAAGGAAATTATAACCCGAAATTAAAAATGCCCTTAGTTCCGTGTTCTGATGGTGTAGGAATCGTAATAAAAAAAGGAAAAAACGTTGATCATTTAAATGAAGGAGATCGTGTAATTCCAATTTTTGCGCAAGGCTGGTATGATGGTTCTCCCTATCGCACTATGCTTAGAAAAACTCTTGGTGGTCCTTTGGATGGAACTTTACAAAAATATATGATTGTTCCAGCAATGGATGTTGTAAATGTACCCGAGTATCTTACCGACGAAGAGTGTGCAACTTTACCTTGTGCTGGTTTAACTGCATGGAGTGCTTTGGTCGAATTGGGAAGAGTAAAACCTGGAGAGAAATTATTAACATTAGGTACGGGTGGTGTTTCTATCTTTGCCCTACAATTTGCGAAGATGATGGGAGCAGAAGTGATTCTTACATCGAGTAGCGAAGAAAAACTAGAATATGCAAAAAAGTTAGGAGCAGATCATACCATCAATTATAAAACAAACCCAGATTGGGAGAAAGAAGTCTTAAAAATTACTAAGATGCAAGGAGTAGATCATATTATCGAAGTTGGTGGTGTTGGTACATTAGAACGATCGATTAAGAGTGTAAAACCTGGTGGAAGCATTTATCTAATCGGCGTACTAGCTGGAAAACAAGCACCATTAGATTTAACTCCTGTATTGATGCAAAACATAAAAATTCAAGGTGTTGTTGTGGGGCACAAACGTGCACTCGAAGAAATGATTCGCGCGATGAATTATTTTAAATTAAAGCCTGTAATCGATAAAACTTTTGAGTTCGAAAAAGCAACAGAAGCGTTTCGATATATGGCTAGTGGTTCTCATTTTGGCAAGGTATGTATAAAAATATAATATTAATCTTTTTTACTAAAATGAGGAATCAATAAAATAGAAATAGCTAACATAAATAATGCAAAATAGATTGGTTCTATGGGTAGGTCTTTAATGGATTCTGCTTCTTCGCCAAATTGTAAAAACTTTTTGATCAAAGTATTGTTTGTTTCTATCAAAGAGGATAATATTGCAATACTATTGGTAAACATATGAATGCTTATGGGCACCCACAAATTTTTTGTTTTTATGTAAAACCATCCTAGCAATAATCCAATAGGAATTGCATACAAGAATTGAAATGGGTTCATGTGAGCAATACCAAATAAAATTGCCTGAAATATATTACTGATCCAAAAATTATATTTTCTGTATAAATTATCTAAGATTAAACCGCGAAATAAAAATTCTTCGCATATGGGTGCAATCATTCCAATCGTTATTAAACTAAACATAGCATCAAGATTGCTCTTAGGTAAAAGCATTTCTTTCAATAAATTATAATAATCTTTATAATCATCGCTAATAAAAGACATACTCCAAACTTCAATAATAGTTCCCATAATTTGTAAACTTAATGATAAAAAAAATATAATAAAATAAAACATAAAATTTTTTATAAAATAAATATTAAAATAAATATAATGTTTAAAAATCCAATAAACAATAACTGACGGAACAATAAAAGTAAGACTCAATAAAATTTTAAACAATTCGTGAGATAAAATATTTAACTGTAAAAGAAATTGTAATAGAAAACTAATTAGAACATTTATCAATAAAAATAGACCTAAAATCAAGATAGATTTAAAAAAACTTAAAAGCTTCATAATTACTCTTTTTTTTGTAGATAAAATTAAGCGACAAATTTTTAATAACAATTATGATTCAATTACACCGGTTGAATAAAAAACCTTTTTATATAAATCATCGCCTAATAGAAACCATAGAGACGAATCCAGATACAACTATTCATATGATGAGTGGTCAGAGTTTTGTTGTTTTAGAAACTCCCGAGGAAATCCAAAATCGAATCATTGAATTCGAAAGAAAAATTTTTTATGATAAAGTTATAAAAATCGTCGATAAAGATCAGTGATGGATATAGCAACTCTAATAGGTGTAATCGGTGGTATAGTTTTATTAATTTTTGGGATGTTTACTTCGGGGTTAAGTTTTTTCGATGTTTTTGATTTACCTTCTATATTTATTACTTTTGGTGGTGGAATTAGTTCGACTTTATCTGCAAGTCCCTATTCTCGTGTTAGAAATATTATAAATGTTGCAAAATTAGCCTTCATAGAAAGAAAATCTTCTTCTATAGAAATTATTGTAAAATTATTAACCTTAGCAGAGAGAGCAAGAAGAGAAGGTTTGCTCTCTTTGGAAGACGAAATCGCCGAAATTGAAGATCCTATCATGCGAAAGGGTTTACAATTAGTGGTAGATGGAACCGATCAAGATCAGATTCGGTCTGTATTAGATACAGAATTATCGCAAATAAAAAGTCGTCATGCAGGAAACATTAAATTTTTTAGTTTATTAGGTGGTTTTTTACCTGCTTTTGGAATGATTGGAACACTGTTAGGATTAGTGCAAATGTTAAAAAATCTTGGAGCCGGTGATCCAGCAGTAATTGGACAGGGAATGGCAACAGCATTAATTACTACTTTATATGGATCTATTGGAGCGTACATATTTGCTATACCAATTCGAGATAAATTAACAGAACGCGATGGAGATGAATTATTAGAGCGCTCTATAATGATTGAAGGTATTATAGGAATTCAACAAGGAGAAAACCCAAGGGTATTAAAAGATAAATTGGCTTCGTTTTTATCTCCATCAGAAAGACCACTACTTGACGAAGCATTAGGAGGAGAAAAATAATACTATATTAAAAAATATTTATAAATGTTTTGATTATTTTTTTTTATTATTGAATTGATCGCGAGGAGATAAAAATGGCTAAAAAAAAAGAAGAATGCCCAACATGCGAAGAAATTCCTATTTGGTTAACAACCAATGCAGATATGACTAATTTATTATTAACATTTTTTATTATGATAGTTAGTACCGGAAAAAGCATTCCTAAAGAAATCCAATTGATTCTATCTCCTTTTGCTAATAATTTAGGTTTTTTCGAAGGAGGACAAACATTGGAAAAAGGTCGTTTAGAAGAAATGGGCATGAATTTAGAAACATTACCTTCCCAAGCTACTGGGCGCTCATTAGCAAAGGCAAAAGCACAAGCGCGTTCAATTTTTCAACCAGAGATTCAAGCAAAAAAAGTAAGGGTAGAAGAAAACGAAAGGGGAATTGTAATCTCCTTAGTTGGTGCCGATTATTTTGAACCAGGAAGTGCCCAGTTAACACCTGCAATAGAAGAAGCCCTAAAAAAGGCATCGTATTTATTAAAAGATTTAAATCGTTATTCCAGAATCGAAGGATATGCTGGAAGTAAAGAAGTAGAAATAGAATCTCCATTTAAACAAGAAAGGAAATACATAAACAGCTGGGATTTAGCATCTGCACGTTCTATTCAAGTTGTAACATACTTGCAGAGTTTAGGAGTAGAACCATCTCTTATGCAAGTAGTCAGTTATGGTTCTTATCGTCCATTAGCATACGAAGGGGATTTAGGTACACCAGAATCCGAAGCTCACAATAGAAGGGTTGATATTGTAATTCTACCTTACAAAGAACCAATAAAAAATAAGTTCGAAAATAAATCAAGGATACCACCTTCTATAGAAAATTTAATACCAGATTAGTTATTTTTGGATTTTATTATTGTTAAGGAGGTAATATGGCAGTAGCAGAAGAAGAATTAGAAGAAGAACAACAACAGCCAATCCAACCTGTTCAACAGACTGGAATTAACAGAATTATTAAAATATTGATTTATGTTGCACTTGGTTTGGTAGGAATAACAGTAATGTCTATTATATCTTATTATGTGGCGAAATATGCAACAGCTCAACAATATAAAGAAGTTGCATCAATTGCTGTTGTTAAACCACCTCCACCTTTGGATGTATACAATTTTACAGATGAATTTCGCGTAAATACTGCGGATAAAGAAGAAACCCATTTTATTAAGCTCAAATTAAGTTTGGCGTTTGAACCAGGAAATAAAGCATTATCTGGGGAATTGGCACAGAGAGCACCACAATTAAGAAATATTATTAACCTAATATTGGCTGGTAAAACAAAAGAAGAACTATCTACACAACAAGGTCAGTTAGAATTAAGAGAAGAAATCAAAGCATCTATCAATCATGTTCTTTCCGAAGGGAAGGTAGAAGAAGTTTATTTTAGCGAATTTATTGTAAACTAATTAAGCATTTGACGGTAATTCTAATCTAGAAGAAATTGAACTTTAATGCTGTTTCATTCTACAATATTTTTGCTTTTATTTTTATCGATTTATATTTTCTATTGGTGGTTGCCAGTAAAGGGAAAACATTATCTAATCATTATAACCAGTTTTTTGTTCTATTTGTGGTATTCTGTGCCTTTTTTTTTGATGTTTCTTTTTTTAAGTATAATCAACTATTTTGCAGCTGATTATTTATTAAAAAATAAAAATAAAAAAATTTTAATATTAATTGTTTCTGTTGATCTATCTGTCTTAGGTTTTTTTAAATACTTTTATCTTTTCGCAACTAGTTTAGGATATTTAATTCAAAATCCCTATTTACTACATGTTAAAGAAAATTTAATTAAAGATTATCAATTAGAAATCATTTTGCCAATTGGTATTAGTTTTTATACATTTCAGATCATTGCTTATGTAGTAGATTGTTATAGAAATACTATATCCGAAAAAATCTCTTTTAGAAAATTTATTGTTTTTATTCTATTTTTCCCTCAATTTGTCGCTGGTCCTATTCTTCGCGCAACTGATTTTATCCCACAAATTGATCATCCCAAATTAGAAAAAAGAAAGATTTATATAGGTTCTTTATTAATTTTATTAGGTATTTTTAAAAAGGTTTTAGTTGCAGATCCAATTGGTTATTATACCTTACCCGTATGGCAAAATCCATTGAATTATGATGCATTAAACTATTGGTTTTTGATTTTTGCTTTTGTGGTTCAAGTATATGCTGATTTTTCGGGTTATACGGATATGGCTCGTGGTTTATCAAAATTATTAGGATACGAAATACCAGAGAACTTTTGTGGTCCTTTACTATCAAGTTCTATGTCCGAATTATGGAATCGTTGGCATATTACTCTATCGAGTTGGCTAAGGGATTATATTTATATTCCTCTTGGTGGTTCAAGACGAGGAGAAATACGAACCTATGTAAATTTATTTATTACCATGTCTTTGGGTGGTTTGTGGCATGGTGCAACCTGGAATATGCTAATTTGGGGAATGTTAATGGGAATTTATTTATCTGTTGAACGTTTAATGAATGTTCATCAAATCAAACTTTTAAGTGATAATTCTCTTACTTTAATTATTAAGCGGTTTATTACTTTATTTATGTTCGCATTCATGGCAATATTTTTTGCTACACCTACGTTAGAAAATGCCTTTGTGATTATTAAAGGAATGTTCTTACTACCTCGCGGAAATCCTCTAATATCTTACGAAACGGTGATAGTATTAATTCTTATAGGTCTTTTTTTAAACTATCTCCAGTATAATAGAACTATCATCGAAGAAATCTATAAAAACGAAAAACTACAAATTATTTTTATAATCTTAGGTGCTTTTATTCTTACCTATTTATTGTATCTATATGGAGATATGGGAGGAACATTTATCTACTTTGCTTTTTAATGTTTCTGGTTAATAATTAGATGATCCATTTTATAAAAAAAATTAATAATTAAATTATCTAATATATTTATACCATCGGGATACCATTGAAAGTATGTATTATTTTCTTCGTAAAGGAATCTACCATATTTTTTATGGTTCATCTCTTCGAAAAAATCAAAGAATAAATCATATTCTTCTGTAATTTCTTTGATCCATTGTAAGTTGATAGGAATACAAAGTCGAAACATCGTAATTGCAACTTCTTTTCTTGGATCATGTTCAGAATAGTTTTGCTGAAAGTTTTTAAGCCACTTGTACCAATTTCTGTAATTGTTGTATCGATATTTACCATTAAAACCATGTGCAGATGGACCTAAACCCATGTAAGGTTCGTATAACCAATAACGTAAATTGTGTCTACACTCATAATGTTTTTTAGAAAAATTAGAAACTTCGTATTGTTGAATTGAAGCATTATTAATAATGGAAGGGATATTTATAAATATTTCTTCTTGGAGCATATGGTTTGGCTCTTTTAAGACATTTTGCTTTATGAGTTTTTCGTACATTGTACCCCATTCGACAGTTAAAGAATAGATCGATAAGTGCTTTAATGGGAATGTAAGTACATATTCTAAATCTTTCTTAAATTCGTCGAATGTTTGGTTAGGAAATCCATAGATTAAATCTACTCCCCAATTATCAAAAATACTCGAAATGTTGTGTAATACTTCTTCGTAATGGAAAATATTGTAATAGCGATTCATCTGTTCTAGATATTGATAGTTTTTTGTTTGATATCCAACATTAATTCGGTTGATTCCTATCTCTTTTAATGATTCCAAATATGTTTTATTGTACAAATGTTCTGGGTTTCCTTCAAGAGTAATTTCGCAATCATCAGAAAAGCGAAAAAATTCTTTGAATAAATTGAATATCTGAACGATGGATTCTGGTGATAAAAAAGATGCTGTACCTCCTCCAAAATAGATTGTATTGACTACTTCGAAATGTTTAAAATATGCATATCTTAATAAAAATTCTTCTGTAATTCTTTCTACAAAAATCTTTTCTATTTGTTTAGTATCTTCTTGAAATTCTTTTATCGATAGAGAATAAAAATCACAATAATGACATTTTTGAACACAAAAAGGAAAATGAATATAGATGCCTAATAAATTGGGAATACGTTGAATCATAGGATAGTTTATTTTAATATAAAATGATTCTTCTGTCAATAAGAAATAAAAAATTCTTGCATTGAATATTTTAGAAATTATTATGTTAAAAAAAAATCGGAGGATTTTATGAAAGACTGGTTACCAGATTTTTCCAAAGCATGGGAAAGGGGAGAGAATATTCGAAAAGATGTAGAACATTATTTAACCCAAGTTCAAAGAGATATGGAAAAGATGTTTACAGATTTGCGAAGAGGGTTTGATTTTCAGATGGAAGAAGCATCTAAGTTTATAAAAAGATTTGTTCCATCTATCAATGTTAGCGAGGATGACGAAAAAATTACTATTAAAGTAGAACTTCCTGGTGTAGAACCCAAAGATGTACATTTAACCGTAGAAAATGATACTTTAATCATCGAAGGAGAAAAAAAAGAAGAAAAGAAATCAGAAAAAGAAGAATTCAAAATTATCGAAAGTGCTTATGGTCAGTTTAAAAGGGTGATTGCGCTTCCTAATTCTATTGATGCAAACAAAATAGAAGCAAACTATAAAAATGGTGTATTGAACATTATCTTGCCCAAAAAAGAAGAAGCAAAAAAACCCAAGCAAAAAATCGAAATAAAAACAGAAGGTTAGTATGGATTGAATCATCCAGTTGTCTGGATGATTCAATATAAAAAAAGAAATTGACAATCAAACGATAATTCTTATAATTTATTCTAGAAATAGCCGATTGAATAATATAGATTAAGGAATTTTATATGGCAGTATCTCATTCCAAAAAAACGCAATATACTGGTAAACAAAAAGCAGCGATATTTTTAATTACATTAGGTCCAGAGGTTGCAGCAGAAATTTTTAAACATTTGCGTGAGGATGAGATCGAAACTTTAACCTTCGAAATGGCAAAATTAGATAAAATAACACCAGAGGATAAAGAAGCAGTTCTATTGGAATTTAATGAGCTCATGATGGCTCAGGAATTTATTACAACTGGTGGTATTGATTATGCAAGAGAAGTACTAGAAAAAGCATTAGGTACTCAAAAAGCAATCGATATTATCAACCGTTTAACATCCAGTTTACAAACACGTCCATTCGATTTTATTCGTAGACAAGATCCACAACATTTATTAAACTTTATCCAAAATGAGCATCCACAAACAATTGCTCTAATCTTATGTTATATGGATCCCAATAAGGCATCTCAGATTTTGTCAAGTTTACCCCATAATATACAAGCAGATGTGGCAAAACGAGTTGCTTTGATGGAACGTGTTTCTCCAGATATTTTAAGAGAAGTAGAAAGAGTCTTAGAAAGAAAGTTATCTGCACTTTCTTCCGAAGATTATACCTCTGCTGGTGGAATTGATGCAATCGTAGAAATCTTGAATAACGTAGATAGAGCCACAGAAAAAACCATTATCGAAGCATTAGAAGACGATGATCCCGAGTTAGCAGAAGAGATCAAAAAACGAATGTTTGTTTTCGAAGATATTGTATTGTTAGAAGATAGAGCTATTCAAAGGGTATTAAGAGAGGTGGATAACCAAGATTTGGCGAGAGCATTAAAGCAAGTTGATCCTGATGTGCAAGAAAAGATTTTTAAAAATATGTCTAAAAGAGCTGCCACATTACTAAAAGAAGATATGGAATATATGGGTCCTATTAGATTAAAAGATGTGGAAGAAGCACAACAAAAGATTGTTAATATCATCAGGAAGTTAGAAGAACAAGGAGAAATCGTTGTTGCTCGTGGTGGAGAAGATGAAGTCCTTGTTTAACATTTATGAAGATAAAAATTACTGTAAAACCACGATCTTCGCAAAGGAAACTCTTGCCTGTTGATAATAGCAACCAAGAATTTATTGCCTATTTAAACGCCCCTCCCATAGATGGTAAAGCCAACGAAGAACTAATATCCTTAATTTCTGACTACTTCAAAGTTCCTAAATCTAAAGTTTTATTCAAAAGTGGGTTAAAATCTCGTCAAAAAATAGTAGAAATTTTGGATTAATTAAAAACCTTAAAACATAAGAATTAACATGAATAAAAGATGTTTTTTTTTAACAATGATTTATATCTTTTTTTCTTTTTCTATATTCTGCAATCCTATTATCTTAAACAATTGGTTTTATTGTTATTCGTTGGATTTTGAACCCTCTAAAACCTCTTCTTGTGATTGGAAGCCATGGTCTTTAGAAAGTATAAAAAACGATCGCAATAAACGCAATGTTGTCTGGTTAAAGGTTAAAATACCCCAAATCGACTTAAAAGATCCTGTAATATTTTTCGATAGCATAGATTTGAATTATGAACTTTATATAGAAAACAAACTTTATCATCAATATGGAAAATTTGATAAAAATTTTAATGTAATTTTTGATGGATGGCCTTTACATATCATTCCTATTACAAAAGAATTTTCTAATAAAATTTTATATCTGAAAGTTTATAGCATCTATGAGTATCCAGATATTGGTATCTGGAAAAAACAATGGATCATCGAACGAGCAGATTTGTATTTTTATATATTAAAAGATTCATTTTCGGTTCTTATTATCTCTTTAATTTTTTATTTTTCCAGTCTGTTGGCTTTTGGAATTTATATTGCGAACCGAAAATTCATCTTTAACCTTTATTTTAGTATTGTAGCATTGTTGATAGGAAATTATCTATTCTTTTCTCCAGAAAATTTATTGTTGTTGTTACTTTTTTCTTATCCTCTTATATATTTTACGATCGAATATACATCCGTACATTTACTAATAATATTTTTTTCTCTGTATTTGCAATCAGTATTAGAACTAAGAAAAAAAGAAATGTTATATTTAGCTTTAAACTACATACGATATTTGTTTTATATAGTATTCTTTTTAGGAATTTATCTTATTGTGTTTGATATAAATCGCTATTTTTATTTGCACTATTACGTTAATGTTATTATTGTAATAATTAATATATTTTTTTTAATAATAATTTTTATTAAAATTTTTAATAAAGATATTAATGCAATATATATTTTTATCGGTTGTTTAAGTATTTCTGCTACTGGATTAATTGAATTAGCAAATTATTTTGAGGTTTTTAAATTTTTTAATATATTTCATTTAGGTGGACTTATCTTTTTGTTAACAAACTATATTGTGCTTTCGAACAAATATTGGGCTACTTTTAAACAATTGGAAATAACGAATCAACTATTACAACAAAAGCAAGATCAAATCGAAAAAATCCAACGATTAAAAGATAATTTTATTCTGGAAATTACTAGTAAAATTACCACTCCATTAAAAGATATTTTAACGTTAATAAAACAATATTTTGCACAAGATAGCGAAAAGGAATTATTATATAGGATTTTAGATAATTTTAAAAGAGAGATATTTCGTATTAATAGTCTTTTATCCTTCGAAAGAGATCAGGCTGATTTTTCTTCTAATAGAATTAATATAATAGAATTTTTAAAAAATATTCATCAATTAGAATTAACCAGTTTAGAAAATAAAAAAATCGAAATTCTAGATCAAATCAATGCAAAAGATATTAGGATCGATTTTAATTATGAAATGCTAACACAAATTTTTGATGAGTTATTTTTTTATTCTTCTGGTAATGTTCGAATTTCTATCGATTTAGAATCTCTGGATGAGAATTATTTTTTGGTGATTAAAGTTGATTCAGAAAATGTTTATATGTATCCAGAAATCGAAAACTTTTTTACCCCTTATTTAAAGCTTAATTTTTTAGAAACTACGGGACTTTATCTAATCTATATTTATATGAATTATTTTGCTGGAAAATTCTTGTATTATATTGACGATAAATCCATTGAATTTATTCTAAAATTTCCCCTAAAAAATAGTATTGAAAAATTAAAGGATCAGAGTGAAACCTTATTAGAATTTAATAATAAAAAAATATTTACGTCAAAAAGTTTTACCAAGAACAATAAACCTAAGATACTTTTTCTTTATGATGATATTCTTACGTTAAAAAATTTTTGTAAACTATTAGAAAAAGATTATCATATTTTTTGTACAAACGATCTTTCCTTAGCAGAAATACAATTAAAATCTGGGTATGATATATTTATATTTCCTCCTATTTTGTATGGAAATTCTTTATTGTCTTTTTTTAAAAAAATTCGTAGTTTATACGATCCATTTTCTTTGATTACGATTTTGATTAGTCCAGAAGGATTACTTTCTTGGAAAGATAAAATAAATTTAGGAATTCAGGATATTTTTATTATTAATAAAAATCAATGGAACGAAGAAGAAATTCGATTGCGTATTCAGAACAGCTTGCTATTAAAAGATTATTATAAAAAATATTTAAATTATTTAAAATATCATCATGATGTAGTTGCATTAGGAGAAATTCAAAACCATTTTTATAAAGATTACAATCAATACAAAGATTATGTGGAGTACGAAGTAAAATATTTTGCAACAGACGAAATCAGTGGCGATCTTGTTGATGTTTATAAAATATCCGATAAGATGTTACTCTTTATCATAGCAGATGTTACGGGTCATGGATTGTATCCAGCGTTTTTTTCTGTATTTTTAAGAATTTCCATTGATCTTTTTATTCGAGAGAAACCAAAAATCAATGGAAAAGAGTTGTTAGAAAAAATCAATAGAATGATTTTAAAATATTTTAATAAACAGCTTGTTACGTTGAGTATGGTTTTTGTAGATATAGAAAATCAATTATTAAAATTCTATCGTGCTGGACATTTACCAGCATTATTCTATGATTCTTATAGAAATCAATTTTTAGAAATTTTTCCCAAAGGCAAGATTCTTGGGGTTGTAGAAAGCGCATTTTGGGAAGAAATTGTTATAAATTATCATGTAGGTGATAGAATTTTTCTTTATACCGATGGATTGGTCGAAAGTATTTCTATGGATTATACAAAAAATATTGTAGAATTTATAAAAAAATATAATAAAATATTAAGTATTAAAGAACTATCCGAAAAGATTTTTGTTGAATCTATCAAATTAAAAACAAATAGTAACAAAGAAAGATTTATAGAAGATGATATATCAACAATATTTATCGAGCTAAAATAAATAGCTAAAATAAAAAGAGAAATTTTGTTTATTTCCGACTAGAATTTCGTATTTTTTTTGCTGATCCGATTGAATTCCTTTGTATAAAAAATATCCAGAGGCAAAAAGAGAGAGAATACCCAACCCTCCATAGAGCTGTCCTTGTCTATGCCAGTAGATTGATTTTTTTCTTGCATTTTCTAATATTGCATATTGTATCAATGTTAATTCCAAAGGGTTTATAAAGTAATTGGGTATGAATGGACTTCTTACCGAATCTAAAACCTTTTCTTTTTGAACCTGAGTATAAGTCCATCCACCCGCAAAAAACAAACTTTGAATTGCCATTCCAAAACAAAGATCATAATAAGTCCAGTTCGAAATTGCATATTGCTTTTGATAATAATATTCTTGATTATTTCCTTTGTTTAAAGATACAAATATTTTATTCGTAGAGGATTTTTGTAAATCTATTAAAATATTTTTATCGATATATCCATCCGAAGAAATTCGAACTCGATAGATCTTTTCTGGTAAATCCAAACTTAGGGGTGTTTTACCTACAAAACGTTCATCTACAAAAACATCAGCATTTGTTGGTTCAGAATCGATCAAGATTGATTTTTTAATATTATTATCGCAATCAAAATATATGTTCGAGTTTTTAATTTGATTCGTAAAATATGTTTTTTTGCAATCTTCGTGATATACAGAAATCTTAAAATCATCTTCTGGTAGTTCTAGAGATTCTAAGTTTTTTCCGTAGGAGATATCGTTTACATAGACAGAATAATCTTTTAAAGATGTTTTTATAAATATTTTCTTTAAATTATTTCTAGTAATATATTTATAAATATTATATATATTTTCTTTAAGAATTTTTTGATTCTCTTCTTGGTATGGATCTTCTTTATTTAAAAATATTTGTTTTTCTAAAAAATCATTTGTAAGGGAATTAAAATAATAGATTTTCACTTTTAAGTTTTTTTCGTTAGGTTGAATTGTGCCTGTAATAATCGAATCTGCATCCAGTTGCAAGGATAAATTTTTTAACTGGGTTTTGATATCTAAATCGTTTTGAACATTCGCTTTTGGATCAAGTTTTAATTTTACAGTGGCTAAATAAGTTTGCGAACATTGAGATTTTTGATTGATTGTAATCGTAGGATTGTTAAAAGAAGCGATAAAAAATTTTGAACGTAGATAAGAATATACAAAACGTGGTATTCCTTCTTCCAAGTATTGATAATCTATGTTTTTATCCAATACAAAAAATTTTATTAAATTGATGGTATGATCATATTTGCAAAAAGATTCTGCAAAGAGTAGCTGAGAAAATATCATCAAAATAAAAAAAAATCTATACAACATTCTTTTGTTTTAAGTTTTCTAGTTTAACAGAAACGATTTTCGATACACCTGGTTCTTCTTGTGTTACTCCAAATATAGCATTGGCTTCTGCCATAGTCAATTTGTTGTGCGATATAACCAAAAACTGCGATCGTTGAGCAAAACCATTAAGCATTCTAAGAAATCCTTTTACATTATTATCGTCTAATGGTGCATCGATTTCGTCTAGTAAACAAAAAGGAGAAGGTTTTACCAAGTATATAGCAAACATCAAAGCAATTGCTGTAAGGTTTTGTTCACCACCAGAAAGTAAAGATAATGTAGTATTTTTTTTACCAGGTGGCTGAACCATAATCTGAATGCCACTATCTAAGGGGTTTTGTGGATCTGTTAAAGAGATATGTGCATTTCCTCCACCGAAGAGGGTTTTAAAAACGTTTTCGAAATTGGTTTGAATTCTTTGGAAGGTATCTATAAACAATTTTTTAGATTCTTCGTCGATTTTTTCGATTATTTCTTTGATATTTTTTTCGGAATTTTCTATGTCTTCTTTTTGTTTTAACAATTCTTCGTAAGATTTTTGGGAATATTCGTATTGTTCTATTGCTAATGCATTGAATTGACCTAGTGCTTGAATTTCTGTTTTTAGTCTGTCGTACTCTCTTTGTTCTTTTTCGTAATTGAGTTGTTGATCTTTACATTTTTGTATTAGTTCTGTGGGGCTCATCTGAAAATCATTGTAGAGTTCTTCTTCTAAGTTCATCAATGCAACTTTTAGGTTTTCTTCTTGGCGTTCATATGTAGAGATCTCTGGAAGAATTTTTTCGATTTTTTCTCTTTCTTTTTGTGCATTTTTTCTTAAATTTTGAATCTTTTCTTTTAAGTCTTTTGTGTGCTTTTTTAAATTTTTAAGGTGTTCATTCGATTGTTCAATTTTTTCTTTTAATTCGTTAATTTCTTTTTCTTTTTGGGTCTGATTTTCTTTAAAAAAATCTAATTGATGTAGGTAGCTTTTTTCTTCGCTATTCAAAAATTCTAATCGTTCTTTACTTTCTTCTATTTGTACTTTAATAGAATCTCTTGCTTCTATGGAGGTTGTTTTTCTAACTTCGTAGTCGCGAAGAAGGATTTCCATTTGCACTTTTTGTTGGTTCAATTTTTCTATATCTTTTTGTAAATCTGAACGAATTTTATAAAGTTCTTTTATGTTTTGTTGTATATTCTGTTTTTGTTGTTGCAAAAAATTCATTCTTTGATCAATTTCTTCTTTTTTGGAAAGGATACCAGTTTCTCCAAAAAAGATTTCTCTTAATTCTTGCTGGATTGATTTATATTGTAAGAAGTCTTGTTTTGCTTTCTCTGTTGGTAGCGAATCGATCAAAGATAATAAATGTGTTGTATTCATAGAACCATCTAACAATAATTGTTTTATCTCTTGGATTGTATTTATCAAGATTTCGTAATAGCTTTCGATATTATTTTCTAATATTCGTCTTTTTTCTTCTCCGTATTTGAGTTCTTTTTGTCGTGCTTGTAATTTATGAATTAATTCTTCTGTTAGTTGTTTTAATTTTTCTAGTTCTAAACTATAATCTTTTTCTATGTTTTCGATTTTTTTTAATTCTTCTTCTTCTTTCTGGAATGTTTGTTGGATTTTCTCTTGGAATTCTTTAATCTTTTCTTCCGCAGATACGATGTTTTTTTTGATACTTTCGATTTCTAATCCTAAATCCAACTCTATTTGTAAAGATTCTTGATATTTTTTTTCTATGCTTTTTAAGTATTTCGTTTCGCTTTTGATCCTTTTGTGTAATTGTTCTAGTTTGATTTTAACATTTTTTTCTTCTTCTAAGATTCTTTTTATTTCTTCTTTTTTTGAATCTAATAGATTAACAAATTGATGGTATTCAATTTCTAAATTTTGCATCGACTCTAAATCTGTTTGATTTTTTTGTTCTAATTCTTCGATTTCGATTTCCGCACTTGTTATATTCTGAAAGATTTGATTTTTTAAATTTAGCAATTCTTTTAATTTGTTGGATACTTGTTCTTCTTTTTCTTTTAAGGAAATGTATTTTAAATAGCGAAGGTTTAAATCGTGTTTATCTAAATATTCTTTTAGTTTTAAGTATTGTTTTGTTTTACGGGCTTGTTTTTCGAGTTGATTGAGTTCTTTTTCTTTTTCTTTTAAGATATCGTTTAATCGAAGTAAATTTTGTTTTGTATCTTCTAATTGTTTTAAGGTTTCTTGTTTTTCGGTTTTAAATCGCGAAATTCCAGCAGCTTCGTCGAAAATATATCTTCTTTCTTCGGGAGATGCTTTAAGAATTTCTGCCATTTTCCCTTGTTCCATGATAGAATAAGCAGTTTTCCCAATACCTGTATCCATTAACAGGGTATCGATTTCTTTTCGGGTTGTTTTTTTGCCGTTTAACAAATATTCGCTACTACTGTTGATGTATATCCTACGGGCAACTACAACTTCATCCATATCGATAGGCAAGGTTCTATCGGAGTTATCGAAAAAGATTTCTACTTCTGCCATACCTGCTGGCTTTCTTGTTTCTGAACCTAAGAAGATTACATCTTCCATGCTTTTTCCTCTTAATGCTTTGCCGGATTTTTCTCCTAATGCCCATCGAACTGCATCTACTATGTTAGATTTACCACATCCGTTAGGTCCAACAATTGCTGTAATGCCTTTGTCAAGAGTTATGATGGTTTCGTCGGCAAAAGATTTAAACCCAACTAAACGAATTTTTTTTACTTGCATGGTCGAAAGTTAAGAATTCTTTTCTAATGTTATACGTCAAGTAATTGGATTGTTCCATTCTGCTAAATTCTAAAAAATAGATTATGTTTAAGTTGATAATTTTATTAGGGATTTAAAAAAAATCGATCCATCAAAATCTTAAATCTCTAAACAATACTTTACAAAAACAATGATGAAAATTCCATAAATGGGACAAAAAGATAAAATTTACAATTATAAAATTTAATTGCCTATATCTATAAAAAGATAAAATTATGATATATATGGAAAAATCATCCAAACCAAATCCGAATTATACAAAGCAACAGATATTAGAATTTATCCAAAAAGGAAAAGAAGCCTTTAAGAAAAAAGATTATCGATTGGCAAAAGAATACTTTCTTAAAGCAAATTATAAAGAAGGTTTAATTCAACTTGGAGATTATTACATGTACGAAAAAAGGCTTCCTTTACTAGCTTATGGATATTATAAAAAAGCTGGTGCAACCGAAAAAGTGGAAGATTTGCATAGAAGAATGATATTAGCATTAGGAAAATGGATTGGAGAAGACAAAATCAAACCAGAGTCACTACAAAAATTTAAGTCCCAACAAGTAGATAAAGATGGATGGATTAAAGTAAATGTAGATCCCCAACTGTTAGAAACCGCAAGAAATATATTAAAAAAATATGGTGTACAATAGGATAAAAGATGCTTTTATTGGGGCAACCTTTGTTTTTACACCCAATGGAAAGATGTCGAAGATTTTCGAATTGGTGGAAAAATATGCACCCCTTTCCAACCCAATTTTGATTACGGGAGAAACAGGCACAGGAAAAGAACAAATTGTAAAAATTATTCATGCATTATCCAAAAGACCTGGAAAACTAATTAGTGTAAACCTATCTGCCATTCCCACAGAGTTAATAGAAAATGAATTGTTTGGACATGTTAAAGGTGCTTTTACTGGTGCAGATACTACAACCGAAGGCTTAATAGAAAAAGCAGAATATGGAAGTCTTTTTTTAGATGAAATTGGGGAGATTTCTTTACAGCATCAGATTAAGTTGTTAAGAGTAATTCAAGATAATGAATTCGAAAAAATTGGTTCCAATAAAACGATTAAATCCACAGCAAGGTTTATCTTTGCAACGAGTAAAAATTTGGAAATAGAAATAAAAGAAGGACGATTTCGGCAAGATTTATATTATAGGATTTCTGCCTTTCATATCCATATTCCAGCATTAAGAGAACGTAAAGAAGATATACCATTATTAGTAGATCATTTTTTATGGATGTTAAAACAACAATACAACAAAAAATTAAAAGTACACCCAGAGGTATTGAATCAATTTTTAGAATATAATTGGCCAGGGAATGTAAGAGAATTAGAAAATACAATTCATCGTATTGCGGTTACAAAAAATAAGGATATTATCACTGTTGAGGATTTACCAGAAGAATTTAAACAAAAATTTGATATTGATTATAAAATTCAGGAATATAACAAGAAGAAACAAGAATTGTTAGAATACGAAAAAGATTTGATTAAAGATATTGTTAGTTATTATCAAGGAAATTTATACAAAGCATCGAAAAAATTGAATATTTCCCGAGGTGCTATTCAATATAAATTAAAAAAATACAACATAAAGATATGAAGATTCCTCATACATTAAACGAAAGCATCATCAAATTATTTCGCAATGGTTGGATTTCGAGAAAGCAGTTAAAAATTCTCGAAGATCAAATTACGAAAGAAAATTCATTACAAAACGATAAAGATTTACTTCGATATTTGTTAGAACAAGGTTGGATTGATGAACAAGATTTAGAAGAAATCAATATTTTATTAAAATACAAAGAAATACCCAAAGACTTCCATTTAATTCCTGGTTCGTTAAACCCGCGAATGGAAGAAGTTTATAAAATCGCAAGAAAAATGGCAGAAGTCGATACAACTTTATTAATACTAGGAGAATCCGGAGTAGGTAAATCTCGTTTGGCAAGAATGATTCACGAAAGAAGTCATAGAAAAGAAAAACCATTTATTACGGTTTCGTGTGGAAGTATTCCCGAAAATTTATTAGAATCTGAACTCTTTGGTGTAGAAAAAGGTGCTTATACAGGTGCTCATAAAAGTCGCGAAGGAAAATTTAAAGTTGCAGATGGTGGTACAATCTTTTTAGACGAAATTGCAGAATTACCGTTAAATTTACAGGTTAAACTTTTAAGAGTTTTACAAGAAAAAACCATTGAGCCATTAGGAAGTGCAGAAGAAGTTAAAGTAGATGTTCGCGTTATTGCTGCAACCAACAAAAACTTAGAAGAACTCGTAAAAAGTGGTTTATTTCGCGAAGACTTATATTATCGTTTAAACGTTGTTCCACTTGTGATGTTGCCATTAAGAGAAAGAAAAGAGGATATAGAAAGTTTAGTATTGTATTTTTTAGAACAGTTTAAGAAAAAATACGAAAAAAGATATTTTATTAACGATCCTCTATTGTGGAAAATTCTAAAAGAATACGATTGGCCTGGAAATATTCGAGAATTAGAAAATACCATAGAAAGATTATGTGTTTTATCGGATTCTGGCGAATTGCAAGTGGAAGATTTACCAGAAAAAATATTAAAAAAATTTGATAAAAATATTTTATATAAATTTTCTGAAGAAATCAAAAACGAAAAGAAAGATTACGATTTAAACCATTTTCCTACATTAGAAGAAATCGAAAAAGAACATATCATGAGGACTTTAATATTAACGAACGGAAAGATACAAGAATCCGCAGAACTACTAGGAATACATCGCAATACCTTACGCTTAAAAATAGAAAAATATCAACTAAAAAAATACTTTAAAGAAATTCAAAAATAGACGATGGATTGATCAAATACTATCTAGGAGTTTATATGGTATCCATACAGCAAATCGATGAACTATGGGATTTATATGCCCTTCGAAAATTCGACAATATAATAGAAAATTTTAAAAACGTAGAAATAGAAAAATTAAACGACAATTTAAAAGAAATATATTATTTATCTTCGTTAGAATTAAAAAATAAAATTAAGGTTCCCGAAACAAATGGCATATTTAAAGAATTATTATCTGCAATGAATGATTATCATGCGAAAAATTATTTATATTGTACAAAAAAATTGAGTAATTGGATTCTAAACAAAGGATTCTATGCTTCTTGGATATTAGAACGCTTTTTCGAAGCTTCCAAACTATCGAATCAACATAACTATACTATTAAGGTTTGTGAACATTTTATCAACAAAGGGAAAGTGACTACAAAAATTGTACAAGAAATTTTCTATGCTTATTATTACTCTCGCGATTACGAACAAGCTTTAAAATATTTCGAAATTTACAGAGAATTATTCGATGAAAACGATTTACAAACCGTAGGCATTGTTCTAATCAAATTAAGAAGATATAAAGATGCAGAAAGAATCTTACTTTCGGTCTACAAAAAAATTACAGGAAAAGAATACCAAAACAATTACGACAAATATGAACAATATTATAAAGGTAAATACAAAGAGTTAAAAGAAAAATTCCAATCGAATCAAATCCAAGATGATAAAGAATTAACAGAATTTGCAATGGCTTGTTTATTCAACGGAGAATATAGAACTGCTCTACAACTTTTTACCCAGTTAAAAAACAAATTAGAAAAAGCAGCATAATCAGAAATATTTCAATAAATCTTTGATAGACTGAATATGTAAAAGGGCACCATTTCTTTCGGATTGTTCTCCATGCCCATAATCTGCTGCAATAAAATAGATGTGATTTTTTTCTGCTGCTATTCTATCGGATGCTCTATCTCCGATGATGGCACATTCTTCTGGTAAGAGCTGATGTTTTTGGATCGTATGTTGAACAAGCTCTATTTTGTTAAAAATGGTTTTGTTGTCGATGCAGGGAATTTCGTAAAAAAAATCATATATTTTATTTACTTTTAGGATGGCTTCTACATAGGGTCTTCTACCGTTGGATGCTGCAAATAATTTATAATTTTTATTGTGTAAATATTTGATTACTTCCTCTACACCATCATAATGTAAGCCTTCGCCATTTTCAATACGTTCTACGAGAATCTTTAAAACGTTATTGCTGATTTCTTGTCGTTCTTCTTCGCTTAAATCCGGTAATAAATTCTGAAAAATTTCTTTTACTGGTAATCCAACATATTGTATGATTTCTTCTAGTGTTGGGAGTTTTTTGTTGTAGTGCTTATTTTTAAAAAATTCCAGTATGGATTGATGATAAACTTCTTCTAACATGTGTTCGCTGGAAAATAGTGTTCCATCAACATCAAAAAAAATATTTTTTATTTTCGATAAGATAAATTGTAATTCTTGGTTTTCGTTTTTTGTTTGCATAATTACTCCAATCCAAACGATTCAATAAATTTTTCTATTACTTCTATATGTTCTTTTTCTGGGTTCAAAATTCCATCTCCATAATCATAGAGATGTTCATCAAAAATATGAAAGTCAAATAATTTTAGCTCAAATTCTGGTATAGTAATAATTAAGTTTTCTGTATGAATATCTAAGATCAATTTTTCTTCTTTTGCAAGTCTTTCTGTAAAACGAATCAGCCGAAGTAAATCTTCTTTTATTTTGATAAGTACCTTTTTTTTGATATGTCCAAAACTCCCTATGTCGAAGGTGAATTGATAAGTAGGTGGTTTAAATAATTGCAGAAGTTTATTTCTAGGCTGAATCTTTTTCCCTGCTTTGGCAAATTCTTTTAGATGTTTGCCTGTTAGCATTAACTGTACATCCATAGGTCGAATACTTTCTAGATGATTATTACTAAAGGGTTTATTTCTATAACGCATCCCCATAAAAAATCGCGTAGGTATTACTAAATCAGGTAAATTTTCTTTTACGATAACATAGTGGTATCGTTCTAATCCCAATCGTAAAAATTTAAACCAAAGATATTCTTTTTGTGGTTTCATCATTTTTTTCGATAAATATTCATACAATGCTATTTCTTCTCTGGTTAAGAACCTCTCTGGTTGTTTTTGAACATCTTTAAACAATGAACCACACAAGGGATCAGAAGGTAAAATCGATTTAGAAATTTTTATCACCATTTTCCATGGTAATGCATAAACAAATTTGTAAGAGCCTCTTCCTAAAAAAGTATCGTTAGAAATGGGCATGTATTCGTCTAAGTATTCTCTTCCATATCTATAACTAATTCGAAAAGCATGAGAAACAGGAAAGATTCTTTCGTATAATTTTCTTATCCAACTCGACTGCCTTAGCTGAAAATCAATAGGAATTTCGTCGAAGGATGGTGCAAGGGTTTCTTTGGCTTTTTGGAGGGTCTTTTCTATCCAATCTTCGCTAAAAGAATCAACAATACTTTTTATTGCATCCTTTGTTAAGAAGCTTCTTTCTTCTAAGTCGATTTTTGCTTTTTTGATCCGGGCTTTAACCCTTAAATAAATGTCTTTGAACTTCACAAAGTAAAGATAATTCTTGAAGGATTAAGAATAAACAAGAATTTTTCCACGCAAGAAAATCTTTACTCTATAATTATAAAAAAAATCATTGGTTATGCAATTTATAAAAGAAATCACCAAGAATAAAAACGAAATCATTCGAATTAGTATCGATGAATACCATGGAGAAAAATTGGTCAACATTCGTGTTTTTTACCGAGATAAAGATGGAAATCTGTTGCCCACAAAAAAGGGCATTGCAATTCGATTCGACTTATTCCCCGAGGTAAAAAAAGTATTAGACGAAGTAGAAGATATTATTAACGATCAACAAAAATGAAGTTTCTAAAAAGAATTGTTGTTTTATTTTTTGTATTAAGTTATCTTTTTTTGCTATTATGGTTTTTTGATTTTACAAGATATAAAATGATAGGATTTTTCTGGAAGGTTGTAGGATTTCCTTTCGATTTAAAAAATCCAGACTATCAAATTTATGTACCAGTACAGCTTTTTAGGCCTAAATCCATGCTTGTTGTAGAAAAGATTCATCTACCTAGTAAGCCTAAATTTCCTTTGGTAGAATTTCATGGTCATTCTTTTAATCTACCCGAAGAAGAATTGATTCGACAAATGGAAAAAACCCACACCAAAATCTTTGTTGATTTAGCTTTAAAAACAACCACCTTAAACGAATACAATGAATTACAAAAAAAATATGCAAACATTAAAGAACGTTATCTGATTTTTCCTGGTTTAAATTGGAAACGATTAGAACAACAAAATAACAAAGATGGTATTCGACTTATGGCACAAGATTTGGAAGAAATTGCAAAAAATCAACCCATAAAAGGAATAAAATTATGGAAAGATTTTGGATTAATGCATAGAAAAAACGATGGTTCTTTGTGGCGATTAGATGATCCAGCTTTTGATCCAATATGGGATGTATGCCAAAAATATCGCTTAATTGTTGCAATCCATACTGCCGATCCACCAGCATTTTTTTCTCCCATAGATGAATACAATGAGCGATTAATAGAATTATCGCGAAGGCCTGAATGGTCTTTTTATGGAAAAGGTTATCCTTCTTTTGACGAAGTGATGAATCAACGAGAGAAACTTTTTAAAAGACGAAGGGATGTTATCTTTGTTGCACTACACTTTGCAGAGTTTGCTCATGATTTAGCGAGAGCAAAGAAACTATTAGACGAAAATCCTAATGTCTATGTGGATATAGCTCAAAGAATCGACGAATTAGGAAGGCAGCCTAGAAGTAGTAGAAAATTTTTTATCGAATATCAAGATAGAATTCTCTATGGTATCGATGGTACACCGAATTTCCAAAAAGCACAGATCTACTGGCGGTTTTTAGAAACCGAGGATGAATATTTTGATTATTATCCCAACGAAAAATCTATGAAAGGTTTATGGAAGATCTATGGAATCTCTTTACCCGACGAAGTTTTAGAAAAGATTTATTATAAAAATGCTTTAAAATTGTTAAGAATCAACGAAAATATAGTAAAAAACTAAAAGGGCTGGGTTTTATATGTATGATCAATTCTTTTCCCAAGGAAGCCCCAACCCTCGACAATTTACAATTTTATTTATTGTTTAAAATAAACAACTATTTTTTAATGTCATAAAACAAAAATGAAAAAGAAATTTCAATACACCTGTAGAAACTGTGGTAATCAACAAATTGTAGAACTAAATATCAACAGCCGTGTTGTATATAAAATTGTTTGTAAACGATGCGGTTTTTCTCGTTATATTAACAACGAATCGGGAATATTAAAAAACTTAAAAACAGAAAATAGAACTTATTCGAATCAAAAAGTAAAAGAGTCGGTCTTAAAAAGCTTTTTGTTAAAAATCATCGATTTTTTAGAAGATTTTTTAGATTCTTTTCGGGATTATGGTTCTCTTCTAAGAAAAGCGGTGTTGATTCTTTTTTTGCTGTTCGGGATAACGTTTATAGGTATGGGAATTTTTACTATTAGCACAGTCTTTTTTTTCCACGAAGAAGAATATCTTGTTGGTCTAAATCAAAATACTCCGAACGTTATCTACGATTCTAACGGAAAGGTATTAGCTGAACTTTTTGATGTTAAGATCAGTGATTCCAAGTTTAACGAAATTCCTCCCGAAATGGTTAAGCTTCTTTTGTTTGTGGAAGATAAAAACTTCTTTTCCCATGGTGGAATTGATTATTTTGCATTGATAAGAGCAGTCCTACACAACATCACATCTTTAAGGTACGAACAAGGTGCTTCAACCATTACTCAACAATTAGCAAGAATATTGCTAAATCGTAGAGAAAAAACATTGGCACGAAAGTTTAAAGAAGCTCTATTAGCTTTTGCGCTAGAAAGAAAATACACCAAAGAAGAAATACTTACCCTATACATGAATCATGTATATTTAGGGCATGGAGCTTATGGTTTTAAAAATGCAGCTTTATTTTATTATAACAAAAGTTTAGAATCCTTGAATTTTACTGAACAATTGTCATTAGTTTGTTTACCTTCGCGACCAGAATTTTATTCTCCCATAAGAAATTTTGATCACCTCGAAAAAAAAATGGACTCTGTTTTCGAAAGGCTGACAAAAGAAAAACCAGATTTTTTTAACATCGAGCCAAAAACTTATGAAATTCAAAAAAAAGAAATTCGAATGGTTTTGAATCGTAGTCCTTACGAAAGTGTATATGGTACACGAATCGATTATGCACCTTATATTACAGAATTTATTAGAACAAAAATTCAAGAAATATTAGGAAAAGAATATGTTGTTTCCAAAGGATTAAAAATCTATACTACTGCGGATTTGGATTTACAACTCTCTGCATCGAAAGAGTCATTAAAACATATAGAAGAATTACGAAGATATCATCCTTATAAATTAAGCGATAGCGATAAAGATTTTTTTTCTAAGTTTTATCTAGAACGTGCATTAGGAGGAGTATTTTTAGGGCTTCCTGTACCGATTGTTGCTAAAAAACAATTAGAAACTGCTTCGATTGGAATCAATCCTTTAACAGGAGAGATATTGTTTATTCAAGGTGGAAGTGAATTTCAACCTAATAATCAATTTAATCGCGCGATTAAGATGCGAAGACAAACTGGTTCTGCCATAAAACCCATTGTATATTCTGCAGGTATTGAAGATGGAATACTAACACCAGCTACGATTTTCGAAGATAGCCCAATCTATTTTTCTATACAACAAGCAAACAAGGATTATTGGTTACCAGAAAATATCGATCAAACTTACGAAGGTAGAATTTCCCTTCGCGAAGCACTAGAAAAATCTCGAAACGTCCCAGCATTGATCGCGGCACAAAAGATTGGAATAGAACGATTAGGCGAACAATTTCGAAAGTTTTTTTTCCATACAGATAAGGAATTCGAAAAAAGGTTTAAGAGAGAGTTAGCAATTGGTATTGGAATTCTTGAAATGAGTCCGTTAGAAATGGCTCTTGCTTATACTGCTTTTGCGAACAATGGTATAATTAAGCGACCGTATTTAATAAAAAAAATTGAAGATCAAAAAGGAAATGTTTTATATCGCGGAGATGATAAAGACGAATTTAACCTAAACATGCCACAAGAAAAAAAAGTTCTTTCGGGAGATGTTGCAGAGGTTATGATTAGTTTGTTAAAAAGCTCTGCCAAATTTGGTGGAACAAAAAGAGGAGGATTTTATTCTGAACGATTAGCAGGAAAAACAGGAACAACGAATCAATATCGCGATGCATGGTTTATTGGTGTTTTGCCTACTTTGGTGGTTTCTGTTTGGGTGGGATTTGACGAACCCAAAGTTAGTATGAACAAAGGAACAGGCGCGGGCGTTTCTGGTCCACTTTATGGAAAAATTCTACGAAATGTTAGAGAAAAATTCGATACAGGCGAATATGTATTTGAACCACGAGCTGTTATGCAAAAAATTTGTCCACAAAGTGGAAAACTACCTAATCCTTATTGCCCACGCGTTAAAGAAGAGATCTTTATTATTGATGGTGTACCAAAAGAAACTTGCGATTATCATCTATCAGAAGATCAAATCAAACCTACAAAGAAAAGCGATTTCGAATAAAAACATAATTTATATTTTTTTGTGGGTTCCGTCGCAATAAGGTTTGTTGTTAGAATGTTTACAACCACACCAAGCTACTGTTCCATCTTTTTCGATTGTAACAACTATGGGACTCATTCCTGTATTGTGTCTTTTGTGACTTCCATCGCAGAAAGGTTGTGTTTCGGATAATCCACAACTACACCACGCACGCTTTGTACCAGCCTTTTCTTCTAATACATAAGGTTGTTTTTGTGCAATCTTTGGCTCAAAACTCATAATGAATAATAAAAAATAAAGAAATAAAATCCGTCAATTTAAATTTGATGCATAATAAATCTTTAAGAGTTATAAAAAATATAAAATCAGTCTATGTAGGAATAAACAAAATTTGTCTAAGATTAAAATGAATTAAATTCAATTAATTAAGAATTATCTGGTTGTTTGGGAATTTTTCAATCAAAAATTGAGATTTAGAATCATTATAATGAAAATTTTAGGTATTAAAAAGTAATAAATACAAAAAAGATTTGACGCTATTTTGAATTTTTAATAAAAAAATAAAACCTAATAAAAAAAGGAGAGAGAATATGACAACCAGAACAAAAAGAAAAAAAGAAAAAATCAACCAAGAAAAAGGTGATTATTCCATCTGGGATCATATGTCCAATAAAGGGTATACCCGTAAGGAGTTTTTACAATTTTGTGCTTATGCTGCGGTAACTACTGGTATTGCTCTAACAGATCTCGATAAAGTAATCTATGCTATGGAAAAAAAGCGAAGGCCACCTGTGGTATGGATGCACTTTCAGGAATGTACCTGTTGTAGTGAATCGTTTATTCGTTCGAACCATCCCATTGTTGCGGACATCGTATTAGATAAAGTTTCGTTGGATTATACCGAAACACTTCAAGCTGCGGCGGGATTTCAGGCAGAAAAGTCCTTAGAAGATACAATAAAGAGATACAAGGGAGAATACATTGTTATGGTAGAAGGTTCTATTCCAACCAAAGATGGAGGTATTTATTGTACGATAGCGGGAAAAACTGCATTGCAAATATTAGAAGAGGTAACAGAACATGCTGCTGCTGTTATCGCCTGGGGTAGTTGTGCATCTTTTGGATGTGTGCAGGCAGCTAATCCAAACCCAACAGGGGCAACACCGGTTCATAAGCTTATATCCAAACCAGTAATTCGTGTTCCGGGATGTCCACCCATTGCAGAAGTAATGACAGCAATCGTAACCCATATTTTAGTTTTTGGAAAAATACCCGAACTAGATTCGAGAGGTCGTCCAAAAGAGTTTTATTCTCGTAGAGTTCACGATACTTGTTATAGAAGACCCAATTTCGATGCTGGTTTATTCGTAGAATCTTGGGATGACGAAAATGCTAAAAAAGGTTACTGTTTATACAAAATGGGATGTCGCGGTCCAGTTACTTATAATGCATGTAGTACAACAGAATGGAATGGTGGATTAAGTTTCCCCATTAAATCTGGTCATCCTTGCATTGGTTGTAGCGAAGATGGATTCTGGGATAATGCACCATTCTATCAACACTTAGGCGATATAAAAACATTGAATGCAGAAAAAACTGCCGATAAGATAGGTGCAGCTTTAACTATTGGTGTAGGTGCTGGTATTGCAGCTCATGCTATTGCAACCAATATCAGAAAGAAAAAACTAATCACAGAACAAGATACAAAACAAGATAAAGAAAATTCATAAGGAGAAGAGTATGCCACAAAAAATTGTAGTAGATCCTATTACGCGAATCGAAGGACATTTAAGAATAGAAGCAATTGTGGACGAAAACGGAGTTATTACAGAAGCTTATAGCTCTGGAACAATGGTAAGAGGCTTGGAAATCATCCTTAAAGGAAGAGATCCGCGCGATGCTTGGGCTTTAACAGAAAGGGCATGTGGGGTTTGTACAACAGTTCATGCATTGGCAAGTGTTCGAGCTGTGGAAGATGCATTAAACATACAAGTTCCAGAAAATGCAGATTTAATTCGAAACTTAATGTTTTGTGCCCAGTATTTACAAGATCACGTAGTTCATTTTTATCATTTACATGCCTTGGATTGGGTAGATATTGTTAGTGCATTAAGAGCAGATCCCAAAGAAACATCGCGTATTGCACAATCTATTTCCAACTGGCCTAAAAGTTCTGTGGGTTATTTTTCTGATTTGCAAAAACGATTAAAAACATTTGCAGAAAGTGGACAATTAGGAATATTTGCGAATGGTTATTGGGGACATCCTGCTTATAAACTGCCACCAGAAGTAAATCTACTTGCTGTTGCGCATTACTTAGAAGCATTAGAATGGCAAAAAGAAATCGTTAAAGTTCATACCATTTTTGGAGGTAAAAACCCTCATCCAAACTATTTAGTCGGCGGTGTACCTTGTTCTATCAATATTAACGAAGTAAATGCACTTAATACAGAGAGACTAAATTTAGTTGGAAAACTTTTTAAAGAAGCTAAAATATTTGTCGAACAGGTATATATTCCCGATTTACTTGCAATTGCAGAATTCTATAAAGCCGAATGGACCAAATATGGTGGAGGATTAAAAAATTACTTAGCCTATGGTGATTTGCCAACAAAAGGAATAAATAACCCAGAAGGTTTTCTTTTACCACGCGGTATTGTGTTAGACAGAGATTTATCGAAGGTTCACGAAGTAGATCCCAAAGACAAAGATGGAATCAAAGAATATATTGCACACTCTTGGTATGAATATTCTAAGGGAGATCAAGAAGGTTTACATCCATGGGAAGGCGAAACGAAATTAAAATATACAGGACCTAAACCACCTTATAAATTTTTGGATACAGATAAAAAATATTCCTGGTTAAAAACACCTCGTTGGAAAGGAAAACCCATGGAAGTTGGACCATTAGCAAGAATGGTGGTAGCTTATGCTTATGGTAGAAAAGAAGTACAGGAAGCAGTGAATGGTGTCTTAAGAAAATTGAATGCACCCGTTGATGCCTTATTCTCTACATTGGGAAGAACAGCAGCTCGTGGTATAGAAACCCAATTGATTGCAGAGTGGTCTTTACAAATTTACGATAAATTGCTACAAAACATCAAGAATGGTAATACCACAACCCATACGAAAGAAAAATGGGACCCCGAATCTTGGCCAAAAACAGCGAAAGGTGTAGGTATGACAGAAGCACCAAGAGGTGCATTAGCTCATTGGATTGTGATAAAAGATAAAAGAATAGAAAATTATCAGTTAGTTGTTCCTTCTACATGGAATGCTTCTCCCAAAGATCCTATGGGAAATCGTTCTGCATACGAAGAATCACTGATAGGAACAAGATTAGCTAAGATTGATCAACCTGTGGAAATTTTAAGAACTATCCATTCTTTTGATCCTTGTTTGGCATGTGCAGTTCATCTCTACGACCCAGAAGGAAAACATATAGCACAGGTTCGTGTTATGTAGGAGGAAGCTATGAACGACATTACGTTTGATAGGAAATATGTTTGGCAATTCCCGGTTAGAATGTTCCACTGGGTGAATTTTTTTTGTATTTTAGGTTTAACCATAACGGGTTTTATAATAGCTTCTCCACCAGCTATACTTTCCGAATTAGAAGCTTCGGAACAATTTTGGTTTGGATATGTTCGCATGATTCATTTTATCTTGGGGTATGTATTGTTGTTTAACTTGATTGTAAGAATTTATTGGGGGTTTGTGGGTAATGAATACGCGAAATGGAAATCGATGAATCCTTTCGATAAATCCAAACGCGAAGAATTAATCGATGTGCTAAAAGCCGATATTTTTTTAACAAAGCTAGAAGGTAAGTTATCTGTTGGGCATAATCCGTTAGCTTCTTTATCGTATTGGATATTTTTTATTCTGCTTATCTTACAGATGGCAACAGGCTTTGCTTATTATTCTCAGATGAGTGATTCTTGGATCCCAAAAATCTTTGCTTGGGTGACAATTTTATTAGGTGGAGATTATAACACAAGGTTTGTGCATCATTTGTTTACATGGTTTTTTATTATTTTTGCTATGGTTCATGTGTATATTGCTTCTTATCATGATTACGTAGAAGGTAGAGGTGTTATTTCTTCTATGATCAGTGGCTGGAAATTTATCCCCAAAAAAGAAAAATAAAATATGAATTCTCAAAAAATTCCCATTCTCGTTATGGGTATAGGAAATTATTTAATGGGGGACGAAGGTATAGGTATTCATGTGATTCAAAGTCTTCAGGAAGAACACTTTCCCCCTTCTGTCCAACTCCTTGATGGAGGAGTTGGAAGTTTTTATTTGTTAGAATACATGCATTTATCAGAACAATTAATTATCATCGATGCAGCAAATGATGGGAAAGAACCAGGTACAATTACGAAATTATTTCCCAAATATTCTTCGGATTATCCAAAGAGTTTAACAGCACACGACATAGGCTTAAAAGATTTATTAGATGCATTCTATATATCTGGAAAAGCATTACCGGATATTTTATTAATAACAGTAACAATTAAATCTTTGCCTGAACAACTTACGATAGAATTATCTCCGGAATTAAAAAAGGTATTACCCATATTGTGCGAAGAAGTAAAAAAAGAAATCTATAAAAGAATTAATTATTAAAATTTATAAAAATGCTACGAAAACGAATCGAAGTTACAGGATACGTTCAAGGGGTAGGTTTTAGACCATTCGTTTATAGATTGGCTAAAAGTTATGAGCTTTCTGGGTTTATAAAAAATCAAAACGGAAAAGTAATCATCGAAGTTCAAGGCGATGCCGATTCATTACAATCTTTTATCAAGGATTTAAGCGAAAAAAAACCAGCAATATCAAAAATCCATTCATTAATCGAATTCAATATACCTCTCTTGTCGAACGAAGTGGATTTTCGCATAGTAGAAAGCGAGGTGATTCAAGATCAGTTTTCGGAAATTTTACCCGATATCGCAATCTGCGATGATTGTAAAAGAGAGCTTTTAGATAAGAATGATCATCGATACTATTATCCGTTTATTAACTGTACGAATTGTGGACCTCGGTATTCTATTATTCATGGTCATCCTTACGATAGAATCAATACCACCATGAATCAGTTTCGAATGTGTATACATTGCTATCAAGAATATAATGAGCCAATCAATCGAAGATTCCATGCAGAGCCTATTGCATGTCATGAATGTGGTCCGATTTACATTTCTGTTAGTATCGATGAATATAACGAGCATTCCAACAATGTTTTGGATTATATCCATCATAAATTTAATTCTGTCTATTCGCAACATAAGACAAGATGGAATCGAATTGTTTATAATCAAAACTTAATAAGCGAAATGTTAGATTCAATTAAAAAAGGTTCTATCATTGCGATAAAAGGTATTGGGGGATATCATATTGCCTGCGATCCTTTTAACGATGAGGCAGTAATAAAACTGCGACAAAGAAAAAACAGAAAATATAAACCTTTTGCTATTATGTTTCCCAACATACAGACATTAAAAGAATATGCTTACGTTTCTCCAAAAGAGAAAGAATTCCTTCTCTCTAAAGAAGCTCCTATTGTATTGGTTAGAGCTAAAAAAAATTTTTCGGATTATGTAATCCCACAACCACAGAATTTTATTGGTGCGTTTTTGCCTTATAGTCCTATTCATTATTTATTAATGAATAATTATAAAAAACCTTTAATTATGACGAGTGCAAATATTACCGATGAACCTATCTTTTATCGCGAAGACGAAAATTTTAAAAAAATTTTTTCACTGGTGGATTGTGTTTATATTCACAACAGAGAAATCTTTGTTCGAAACGACGACTCTGTTGTAAAATTTTATAAAAATCATCCTATATTTTTTCGAATCAGTAGAGGCTATTCTCCAAAAACGTTTTTTTATAACAAAAATCATGTTCGTATATTAGCATTAGGTGCACAACTTAAAAATACGATTTCTATCTTGCATAAAAATAAAATTCTTCATTCTCATTACATTGGTGATTTGGATAACATCGAAGCTTTTCTATCTTTCGAAGAAACATACGATCTTTACAAAAAAATTTTTTATTTTGAACCTGATTACATCGCTGTTGACTTTCATCCCGAATACGAAAATACAAAATGGGCTTTAAAGCGTTTTCCGAAGAATAAAATTATCTATGTCCAACATCATCATGCTCATATAGCCGCTTGTATGTTCGAAAACCAAATCGAAGAAAGTGTAATTGGGATTGTCTTGGATGGAACAGGATATGGAATTACCAAAAATCATCCTTCGGTGTTAGGTGGAGAGATTTATTTAGCCAATTATCGCAAGTTTATACATTTGGGTAGTCTACTGCCAATCCCCTTGATTGGAGGAGAAAAAGCAATCAAGGAAACATATCGCATTGCGATTGGATTGTTATACGAATTTTATAAATATTTTTATAAAAATAATCATTTTGATAAATTTATATTAAATTTTGAATATTTTAGAAATGTGAATACAAAAAATTACACCATCTTATTAGAAAAACAGATAAATGTTATCTATTCGTCTAGTTGTGGTAGGTTCTTCGATGCTATATCCTCGCTTTTGAATATTTGTCATTATTCAGATTACGAAGCGCATGCAGCTATATCCTTAGAACAAGTCGCTTATTCTTATTCTATAAAAAACCCAAGTTATAATGCTTATTCCTATCGCTTGATTAAAAAAAACAGAATATTATACTTAGATTGGAGGTATATTGTTAAAGGAATCCTAGAAGATCTATCAAGTAATACAGATATTGGTTTGATAGCATTAAAAGTTCATAATACGATTGCAAAAGCATATTCACAAATGGTGATCTATTTTGCAAAAAAATACAAAATTCGTAAAATCGTTCTTAGTGGGGGATGCTTTCAGAATCTCTTATTGTTAGAATTTTTTTATAAATTTTTAGAAGATCATGTGGATGTTTATTTTCATAAAGAATTATCCCCTGGCGATAGTTCTGTGTCTATTGGGCAATTGTTGATTGCAAATGCTCTATTAAACCAAAAACCACAAGGAGTAAAGTATGTGTTTAGCAATTCCTATGAGAATATCGCAGATCCTCTCAGAAAATGAAGCATTAGCAGAATACAAAGGCATTAAAAAAAATATCAATATAGCATTGGTCTATCCTATCCAACAAGATGATTTTGTATTAGTGCATACGGGATTTGCTATACAAAAGATCGACGAAGAAGAATTCTATAAAACCATGCAAATCCTAGAAGAAGAAAGTAAAATTCGCGAAGAGATGTTTCCCGAAGACATTACGGATTTTGATATAGACGATAAATCACCTAAACTGATAAATTTTAAGGATCATAAAATATGAATAAAATAACCATAACACACGGAAATGGTGGAAAACAAACCCACGAATTGATCGAAGAAATCTTTTATAAATCCTTTAAAAATCCCTATTTAAAAAATACAGACGGTGCTATTATTAATCTAAAAAATCCTAATATTGTTGTTTCCACAGATTCTTTTGTTGTTAAACCTATATTCTTCCCTGGTGGCAACATCGGAAAATTAGCAATAACAGGTACCATCAACGATTTAGCGGTGATGGGGGCAAAACCTTTGTATATTACAGCGGGTTTTATCTTAGAAGAAGGATTAGAAGTTTCTTCTCTAAAAGAAATCATCAATTCCATGGCGAAAGAAATTCAAAGGCACGAAATTTTTTTTGTAGCAGGCGATACAAAAGTAGTATCCAAAGGCGAAGCAGATAGCATTTTTATTACAACGACAGGTATTGGAATACTTTTAGAAAATCATCCTTTAGGATTAGAATCTATCAATGACAACGATGTTGTTATAATTTCTGGAACCATTGGAGATCATGGTTCAGCACTCTATTTAAAACGAAATAACTTAGATTTTGATGCAAATATAGAAAGTGATTGTAATTCTGTATATTTTCCCATCGAAGCATTGTTAAAAGAATGTAAAACAATCAAAATCATTCGCGATCCTACAAGAGGAGGATTAGGTACAGTTTTGAATGAATTTGTTCAAGGCCAAAAATGGGGTATAGAAATCTACGAAGATCAAGTTCCCATAAAAGACGAAGTAAAAGGGATTTGTGATTTGTTGGGTATAGATGTATTCCATTTAGCTTGCGAAGGAAGGTTTGTCTTTGTTATTTCGGAATCAGAAAAGGATAAAGCGATGAACATTCTAAAAAAGTTTCCTCTGACAGAAAATGCTTCTATTATCGGAAAAATAAGTTCTAAATATCCAGAAAGGGTAGTTTTGCATACGCGAATAGGTGGAAAGCGAATATTGGATATGCTTTCGAACGAAATTTTACCAAGGATTTGTTGATATGCACGAAATGAGCCTTGCATACAGTATTGTAGAAATCTTGTTAGAAGAAACACAAAATCAAGAGGAAAGTATCAAAGAAGTTTATCTAAAAGCAAGTAGTCTACATCAGATTGTACCAGAGTCTCTGATTTTTTATTATGATATAATCAAAAAAGATTACGAAAAATTAAAAGATTCTGTCTTGATTATAGAAAAAGAAGAAATAAAAGTAAGGTGTAGAAATTGTGGAAAAACCTATTATGTAGAGAATCTATTTTTTCTTTGCGAAGATTGTCAATCGGGGGTAGATATAATCGAAGGGAATGAACTTTATATAGATAAAATCATCGTTTAGGAGAATTTTTATGAGTTTAGAATTAAAAAAAGAAATAAAAATCGTAAAAAATGTATTAGAGAAAAATAATGCATTAGCAGATAGAATAAGACAAATTCTTAAAGAAAAAAAACAAACCATGTTTAATTTTATGAGTTCTCCTGGTGCAGGGAAAACAGCCTTGTTAGACAAATTGATTCCACATCTTATACAAAAAGGCATAAAAATTGGCGTTATAGAAGGGGATGTTCAAACCGATAATGATGCAAAACGATTACAACATCACAATATTCCTATCGCGTTGATCAACACATCGAAATTTGGTGGAAGTTGTCATTTAGCTTCTAACGTGGTTTTAGGTGCAATAGAAGAACTAAATGAGGAAGAAATGGAAATTCTCTTTATCGAAAATGTAGGCAATCTTATTTGTCCAGCAAGTTATGATACAGGTTCAGATTTTAATTTTGTACTTCTATCTGTTACAGAAGGCGAAGATAAACCATTAAAGTATCCGGGTATTTTTAGAAAAACACAAAGTGCTATCATAACCAAAGTAGATATAGCAGATGTGGTGGAATGCGATGTAAATTTAATCAAAAATAATATTAGGCAAATTAACCCAGATTCTGTGATATTCGAAACCTCTGCCAAAAAAAACTTAGGAATAGAAGAATTAGCGAATTTTATTATTAATTATCATTCGAAGAAATATGATGAAACCCAATAAAATTAAAGAAAACTTATCTATCGATAATGCATTTTTTCAGAAAGAAAAAATTCTAGGAATTGTTGATAAGATTAAAAAAGAAGTTAAAAGCCAAAAAATGTATTCTATTATGGAATTTTGTGGAGGTCATACCCATTCCCTGTTAAAGTATGGTATTTTAGATCTTTTGCCAGAAAATGTTCAGATGATTCATGGACCGGGATGCCCTGTATGTGTGATGTCCATTGAACGAATCGATTTAGCCATTGAGCTTGCACAAAATCCAGATGTTATTTTTTGCACTTATGGCGATTTATTAAGAGTGCCTGGTAGTAAAAGAAAAAGTTTGCTACATGTAAAAGCAGATGGTTATGATGTTCGCATGGTTTATTCGAGTATGGATTGTATTGATATTGCAAAGAAAAATCCCAACAAAGAAGTGATTTTTTTTGCTCTTGGTTTCGAAACAACTACACCTCAAACTGCCTATCTAATCAAAAACTTAAAAGAAAACAACATAAAGAATGTTTCTGTTGTATCGAATCATGTTTTAACCCCTTCTGCGATTCAACATATTTTGAATGCACCTGAGCTAAGAGAAATGGAAAGTGTGCCCATAGATGCATTTATTGGACCTGGACATGTAAGCACGATTATTGGTTATCAACCATATGAATATTTTGTAGAAGAATTCAAAAAACCCGTAGTAATTTCGGGGTTCGAACCAGAAGATATGTTACTTTCTATTCTATACTTGATTCGATGTATCAACAATAAAACTCCTAAACTGATCAATGAATTATCGCGGGCAGTTACACGCGAAGGAAATCTAAAAGCCAAAAAATACGTTGCAGAAGTGTTCGAATTAAGAAAGGTTTTTAAATGGAGAGGATTAGGAAATATTCCTTATAGTTCTTTAAAAATTCAACAAACCTTCGAAGAATTTGATGCAGAAAAGCGATTTTTCGTCACTTTGCCACCACCAAAAGAAAATAAAGCCTGCATTTGTGGACATGTTTTAAGAGGTGTTAAAAAACCAACAGAATGCCCTATATTTGGAAAAGTATGCACACCGGAAAATCCTATGGGCTCTTGTATGGTATCTTCGGAAGGTGTATGTGCAGCATATTATCTTTATAAAAATACTAAACTATAATACTATGGGAACTTATCATATAAAAAAACCAAAACAAATCAAAAAGATATTACTTTTTGCAGAGACGTTTCAGAGTTTAACACAACGAATTTTTGTAGAATTAACAGAACGCGGTTATGATGTAAGCATCGAGTTTTCTGTGAATGATATGATTCTAAAAGAAGCTGTGAAATTGTTCGAACCAGATTTAATCATAGCTACTTATTTGAAGTGTGCAATTCCCGAAGATATTTTTTTAAATTATCTATGTTTGATCGTACATCCGGGGATAAAAGGAGATCGCGGTCCATCTTCGCTAGATTATGCAATTCTAAACCGAGAACAAACCTGGGGTACAACAATTCTACAAGCAGACTATGAATGGGATATGGGCGATATTTGGTCTTCTTTCGAATTTCCCATGCGATTTGCAAAAAAAAGTAGTCTTTATAGAAACGAAGTAACAGAAGCAGCAGTAAAAGGGATTCTCGATGCGATAAACAAAATCGAAGATAATGTTGTACCAGAAGTATTAGATTATAGTAATCCTAATATTAGAGGAAAATGGAATCCTTATTTAACCCAAGAACAAAGAAAAATTTTTTGGGGAAGCGATACAACAGAAGATATTCTTCGCAAGATCTATGCTTCAGATGGATTTCCTGGTGTATTAGATACGATTAATAACAAACAAGTCTATCTCTACAATGCATATAAAGAAGAATTACTATACAAAGAGTTTAAGAATGCTAAACCAGGTGATTGGCTTGCAAGAAGAAATCATGCCTTATTAAGAAAAACAACGGATGGAGCGATTTGGATCACCCACATGAAAGAAAAAAAAGAATATGCTCTAAAACTTCCTTCTTCGTATGTATTACCAGAGATTTACGAAACATTACCAGAAATAAATATATCTACTAACAGAAGCGAACATTCAACTTACCAAGAAATCTATTACGAAATCCAAGGAAAAATAGCATATTTGTATTTTGATTTTTATAATGGTGCCATGTCCACAGAACAATGCAATCAGCTGTTGGCAACATATAAAGAGTTAAAATCAAAAAATGTGGATTGCATTGTCCTAATGGGTGGAGAAGATTTCTGGTCTAATGGTATACATTTAAATTTAATAGAATTTGCAGAATCTCCAGCTTGGGAGTCTTGGCGAAATATCCAAGCAATGGATGATTTATGCGAAGAAATCATAAACGATGTGGATCATCTTACAATTGCAGTGATGAGAGGCAATGCAGGTGCTGGTGGAGTTTTTTTCTCTTTGTGTTGTGATTTTGTTTTTGCGAAAAAAGGCATAATTCTAAACCCACATTACAAATCGATGGGAAATTTATATGGTTCTGAATTTTGGACATATCGATTGCCTAAAAGAATAAACCCGGAAAATGCAAAAAAATTGTTAGAAAATCGTTTACCAATAAGTACAAATTACGCGAAACAAATTGGTTTAATTGATTTGGAACTAGAACAAGAAAATATAAAACAACAAGTAGAAGAACGATTAAAAGAGTTATTAGAATCTCGAGATTTTTATACTTTTATCGAAAAAAAAAGAAAGATTCGCCAAGAAGACGAACAGAACAAGCCCCTAATCGAATACAGAAAAGAAGAATTAAACCAAATGTATATAAACTTTTTTGGGTTTGATCCCAGCTACCACATTGCTCGGTATTATTTTGTTTATAAAATTAGAAATTTTAGAACACCTTTATATTTAGCAAAACACCGATTAGATGTTTTAACTAAAAAATAATTATAATTAAAATTTATAATATAATTCTAACGGACAATTGGATACAAGTTTTGCTTCGCCCCAGGGCTATATGATGTTTTCCATTACAGGTGATAATTACAGTAATGCAAGAGTAGCAGTCCAACCTGATGGAAAAATTTTGATCGGTGAAGAATGTTATCAAAGCTCAGGTGAAAGTGATTTTTGTGTGGCGAGAATTCAGTAAAATCAAGGGCTCTTTTTTAAGAGCCTTTTTTTATTTTAATAAATCTTTCTAAATTCAAAAGATTCCTAAAATAAACGCTAATAGTGTTATAATTTCTTATTTTTTGTTCAATTTTTTGATTATTGTTAAAAATAAATTAAGAAATCCAAATTTTTTACGTCACATATTAAGTTGGAGGAGTAGGAATATGATAAATAAAACTTTAAAGAGTCATATTCAAGGCTTAGCGATATTTTTGGTTTTATTAATCGTATTTACTGCTTGCCACAAGAAGAAAAAACCCTTTTTACTTTTGCCTTTAATGGATAATGCTAGTGTGAGTGGAGGTAGTGGTGGTTCTGGAGGTAGTGGCTCTATCTTTATACCTGCAAGGGGAGAAATAGATGATTCGTTTGGTTCTTCTGGTTATCAAGTCTTGGATGTAATTGCGGGCAATCATGGTTATGGGCAATCTTTAGGTATTCAATCCAATGGAAAAATTCTGTTAGGGGGCTATTGTGATAGTGGTAGTAGTACAAATAGAGATTTTTGTATAGTAAGGTTTAATAGCGATGGTTCTATCGATACAAATTTTGGTTCATCTGGCAAAGTAATTACAAACAATAGCTACATTGATTATGCTTTGTCTCTCAAAGTTTTATCTGATGATAGGATTATGTTAGGGGGATATTGTGATAATGGTAGTATCAATTATTTCTGCTATGCGAGATATGGTTCAGATGGAACAAATCAAACTTCTGGTTATATGAGTATAGGTGGTTCTGGTTCTGATTATGCAATGTCATTAGTAGTAGAATCCATGGAAGATAATTTCAATCCTGGTAAATTTTTATTAGGTGGTCATTGTAATGATCAGTTTTGTCTTGCTAGGTTAGATTTTTCTGGTTCCTTTGATACTTCTTTTAATTCTAGTGGTTATGTTATAAAGGATATTCCTACTACTGCTCCTGATATAGGTAATTCTCTTGCACTACAACCTGATGGAAAGATACTATTAGGTGGAACATGCGATAACAAATTTTGCATTGCAAGGTTTAACTCTAATGGTTCTTTGGATACAAGTTTTGGTTCAGGAAATGGTTATGTTGTACAAGATATTTCTACCGGTTCTGATTCTGGTAATTCTCTTGTTTTACAACCAGATGGAAAGATACTATTAGGTGGAACATGCGATAACAAAT
>FMJZ01013904.1_pt1 | contig 53509 bp, 45 predicted proteins | sample 1987881 | NCBI WGS metagenome assembly FMJZ01 (sample SAMEA4378227, study PRJEB15110) | soil metagenome | biome: soil; feature: Field; material: Soil | place: India | collected 2015-03-11 | depth 0 m
CTGCGCGCGCAGCGCGGCCAGCCTTGCTCGCGCTTCATTCGCAATGGCACTACCGCCGGGCGCAAAGCGCACCGCCAGCTCGTAGTCTTCCGCGGCCTCTGCCCCTTGGCCCAACTGCTCCCGCGCTAGTCCTCGCTCGAGATACGCCGGGGCAAACCGCGGCGCGGTTTTCAACCACTCCGTGCACATCTCTGCCACGGCCTGCGGCCCGTGCGCGTACCGTAGCGCCTCGGCGTAACGGCGAAACACGAAGTCCGCAGCAGGGCGAGCCTCGGCCGCCGTGCGGAAGTAGCGCGTGGCTTCCGGCCAGTTTTGCTCGCGCCGAAAATGTAGCCCCAAGTTGAAGTTGGGCAGGAATCCGTCAGGATCGCCCTGGCGCACGTGCAGCCAAAACGACAAGTTGTCGCGCCAGTGCATCGCCTCGTGAAACGATAAGCCACCTAGAATCAGCGCTAGCGCTGCCGCGGCCGCGGGTATCGGCACCAACTTCCGCTCGCCGAGCCTCGCCCCAACTGCGGCAACCACGGCCCCGACACCCAGCATGGAAAAGTACAGGAAGTGATCGGCCACGAAGGAGTATGTGAAGAAATTAAACGGCACGATCCCGAGCACAGGAACCAACCCGAGCAGGAAATGGGCTAGCCCAGCCAAGACCCGAGGTGGCACCACTCGCCGCCAAAACCACAGAGCAAAACACCCGACACCGACAAGCCCAGGCGCGATCCACCACCGTAAAGCCGCAGGATCGATGTTCCACTTCGGGTAAATGGGAGACAACCCAGCCGGCCAAATCACCGAGAGCACGTAAAACACGAGCGCGTTCGTGGCGATCAAAAAGCGCTCCAGCCAAGAGTAAGCGAGTGGTGGCCAGCGATCGTGCTCGAAGCGAATGGTCATCCATGCCAGGAGGGCACTCAGCGCCAAAAAGGGCACCAGGGTAAGTGCCGTTTCCTTCCAAAAAGTGCGTGGAACATCTTCCCCACGAGTCCGGCGATCTGCCCAGTCGAACAAAGCAAAGGAGAGGGGGAGCAACAAAGCCTGCGTTTTGCTAAGCAAACTTGCAGCAAAACACAAAAAGCTCGCGGCTAACCAACCATTCGAGTTTGCCTTGCGCGCCTTCCAAAATGCGGCAAACGCCGCCAGCAAGAAAAACCCACAGAGGGCGTTCTTGCGTTCCGACACCCACGCCACCGAAGCCACTTGCACCGGGTGGAGCGCGAACACCGCACCCACTAGGAAGCTCGCGGCGGCGCTAAACCCCCACCACCGGGCAAGCACAAAGGCCATTGCCGTGCTGCCGAGGTGAAGTGCCAAGTTTACCGCGTGGTAGCCACGGGGGTCGAGCCCCCACAGCCGGTATTCGAGCCAGTAGCTGGAAAACACCAGCGGGTAAAACTGCGGGGCACGGCGATCGGTTGGGTCCCAAAAAGCCTTCCACCCATCCGCATCCCGGATCAGTTCGTTCTCCGTAACGTAAAACTGATCATCCCATCGCACGAAGTCCGCACCCAGTGTCGGCAGGTAAGCGACAACGGTCGCGATCAGCAGCAAGACCAGCCACGATCCGCCCGCCGAATCCGTGCCCGATTGCGGCTGCTCTCCTGAGCGGGCGGAGCTAGGAGGGTTGCCAGCCCGGGTTGAAGAAGAACGTTCGCTCGAGGCGCGAGACCGGTGCTTTCGTTGTTTGCCTTTTTCCAAGGGAAAGCTCCAATACTCAGCAGCTTATCTTCACGATTTGCACACCGAAGGCCACAGCGGCAACAGTGATGCCCCGCGCCCGGCAATTTCGACGCATTCTTTCGCCTCGGCAAGATTCCTTGGGCATGAACGATGCAGAACCTCCCAGCAGAGCCGGCCACCCTTGCAGCCGCAAGCTAAGAGTCGCAAGCGGTTCGGATCGCTCCGCTGGAAGTCGCGGCGGTGCTCGCGGTTTCCTGTGACAGGCAAGCGCTGTTCTCCTGCCGTGGCGACGCAAGCGGTTCTAGGTTCTCTCCGAACCGGCACCACCGTTCCGTGCAACGGCAGCCAGTGCAACCACGCAAGGTGCGGTAGCGTCCCCGCGTCACGCCCGGCAACTTTTGCAGCGGCTACCGCAACGCCCTGTTCCCCTTTTGCACATCCCGAGGCGCTGGTTTGTTCTTAGGTGCTCGCTGCAGGCACCCGGCGCCTCTGGCTTTCCCACGCGGTGGTGCAGCGCCCGCAACCGGCGAATCAGCGGGCAACGACGGTGCTCACCGTGCAAAGGTTCCCTAAGCGCGGACCGGGAAGTGACGAGGCCACGCTTCCAGCGTGATCTAACTTTCAGATCCTCCTCTGCGTCGAACCAAAAAGTTCAACGAATCGGTGCTCGATCTCCAGTTGCGCTGCCATTCACCGCCGTCCGATTGTGGTTCCACGGCATCACGACTCGCTTCGCCAACCGCCACGCCGCCAAAGAGCCCGCTCGCACGCCAGAAAACGGAAAGAACCTTGTGAGAAGGGGAAAAAGGGGGCACTGCCATTTTCTCCAGGGCCGGCTCGGTGAGTCACACGACGAGGGACGCCTTCCTCGGCCCTACCTTGAATCCGGACGCTACCGAGCCAGCCAGCACAGCGAACGCTCCGTGGTTCGGGGGCTTACTCGTCTCCGGCTGGCGTTACCCGTTCTCGGACACGGATGCTACCGCTCCGCCGCCCCGTGCGTGACTTCATCCTTACCCGCGTCCTTCAGCCGCCCCGGTGGAAGCTACACGAAGACAAGACCGATTTCGCACGTGTGCGCGACACTGTCCTGTTCGGCACCAGTGCGTCGAGGTCGGCCAATCTCTTGCCGCTCTACCCGTTTGGATAGCGACACCATCGGCAACAGCTCCCTTGTCCAGGAGCCGTCTGAAAAGGTGGGCCTCACCGATAGTCAACTTAGGGAACGGCGCGCCCTATTCTCGCCCACAGGATCGCGTAGTTCGCTGAATTCGCGCCAGCCGTGGCGCAACGAAGTGAAGGGAATTGCTTCGACCAGGCTGCCCGAGTGGGGCAGGAATTCGCCCAGGATTGGGGGGCTCCTGCCGCGGCACCCCACCTCGGGCCCTGTATCGTGTGCCCTGCCGGTGCGCCCAGCTCATCGGATGAGTTCGGATGTCTCCCTCACGAGCTTGGAGAGAAGTACCACGAGTTACCTCGTTGACCGTAGTGACCGCACCTTGGGCGCGCGCTACCCAAGGTGAGTCGGGCCCGCCGAGGGGTCGGCCGTGATCCCGATGTTCCGGCCCAATACCACCTCAATTTATCCCCACCCGTGCTTTCGAGGCACCGAGTCCACCCGCTTTACGACTCGATCCAGCGGCGCCACTCGCAACGCGTTCGCCCACGCCACCTCGGTCTACGGGTCTCCCGCTGTTCGGCGGCTACTGCTCAACGCAGAACGAGAACTTTGACGCAAACCCTAACTGCTTCCGCCAAGCCGCACCGGCGTGGAAGCAGGATGCTCGTCGAACAACCCTTCGTAGTGCCGGCGGGCGCGGGGCGGCCTCGGCTCGGCTTAGCTCGCCTCGCGGGAACTGTAGAGCAAGCGACTTGTTGCGAGCAGTCAGGTTGCTGGGACCACCGCCCAACCCTCCGTTGGCACACGCTTCTAGTCGGCACGCGCTAGTCTTGAACCGTGTTCCTTGACACCGTGCGTCTCCTTTTCTAGCCGCTGCTTATGCGGTGGGTTTGGCTGCTGCTCGTGCTGCTCAGCATGGGGACAACTCCGCTGGCAAAGAGCGCGGCGGATGAAGCAGCTTTGAGCGATCCGCGCGTATGCTCCAACGAAGGCAGCCTTCCGGATACGGGGGAGCAAGCGCTCATCCTGCCTCGCAGCCGTGGGCAGCGGTCTGACCGTGTATCGGCACCGAGTCGAACCCTCGGATGCCTCCGTGTAAGCCCCGTGCCGGAGGGCTTGGGTCGACCATACGCCTGTTCGTGGCATGGGCCGAACCCAAGCGCCTTCTCCCTCCTAGCCCGACACAAGCTGCTGGGCATTCTTCGTTGTTAACCCAGCGCGCTAACGGATTGTCGGAAAGCCTCGCTTCGGCAACCGCCACCTAAGCGCCACCGGCGTTCACGCGATTCTAAGAAGGTACCAGCCGGCGGCGAGACACGGTTGCGCATGTGGGCCCGATCCAGGAAATCGAGCCACATTGCAGCATCGCTACGGTTCACTGTTGGGCAGGGAGACACCGTGGAGCAGCGCGATGTGGCCACGAAACACGATGGTGCAAAAACGCTTGGAGGTCACGTGATTTTTCGTAAGATTCTCTTCCTCAAACAACCGCAGCGATTCGCGCTTGTCTGTGTGGCAAGCTTAACGGCCGGCTTGCTGCCTCAGTTTGCAGCCGCACGCGTCGTGACGTGGAGAGAGGCTCTCGATATGGCAGAGACCTCCCACCCGCGGCTGCGCGCTGCCATCGCCGAAGCTGACGCTGGTCGTGCAGCGGTTCGGACAGCTCGAGCCATTCCAAACCCGCAGCTCGCTGCGGCTGGGGGCCACCAAGCCGTTCGTGTAGCTGGCAACGTCGGCGGTACGGCATACTCCGTGGCGGCAACACAGCCCCTCGACTTTGGCCCCGTTCGCAGCACGCGCGTGTCGCTTGCCGAAGCGGAACAAAGACGCGCAGAGCTCAACGTCGAGTTGGTGCGCCTCGAAGTTCTCAGTGCTGCCCGGCGCGCTTTCTTCGAGGCACTACGACAAAGAGACGAACTCGCCCTGTTGCAGGACAACGTTCGCCTCGTGCAGGACCTTTTGCGAAAAGTTGCGCTTCGGGTGGAGGTGGGCGAAGGGGCACGGCTCGAAGCCATTCGGGCCGAGGCCGAGGTGGCTCTCGCTGTTACGGCGGCGAACAAGGCCGAACTCGAACGCGCCCGCACGTTGGCCGAGCTGAAGAATGCTATCGGTCTACTGCCGACGGTCCCGCTCGAAATCGATGGAGCTCCCGACCCGCCTCGTCCCTTGTTTCCCCTCGATCAACTTCGTGCTGAGGTAACGGCAAAACACCCCGCGTTGCTCTTGTCCCGTGCCGAAGTAGCGTCCGCCCAGGCCCGGCTCTCGTACGAGTCGGCGCTACGGTTGCCGCAGGCCTCGTTTTTAACCCAAGTGGATTACCCGCCCGACACCCCTGTATATCTCTTTGGCTTCGAACTGCCGGTTCCGCTGTGGAACCTCCGTCAAGGGCCCATTGCCGAGGCCCAAGCGCAACTGCGGCGCGCACAAGAGCTGGCGCGCATTCGCGAGCTCGAATTGCTTGCCCGCTTAGAAGCCTCCTACCAACGATACCAGATCGCCGCACAACAAGTGCGGGCCATCGAGAGCGCTTTGTTGCGGGAGGCCGAGCAAGCGCTTGAAGCTACCGAGGCTGCCTACCGACTTGGGGAAAGAGGCTTGCTCGACGTACTCGACGCACAACGGGTTTTACGACAAGTTCGCTTGAGCCTGGTACAAGCGCAGTACGAGCGGCAGGCAGCGCTCATCGACCTCGACGAACTGCGTGCGGTCGACCCGCGTCACGAACCCGACCTCAAACAGTAAACGCGAGATCAGACGAGGAAAGCCATGCACTACGAAGCGCGCATCCTCCTCTACTTATTTGGGATCACGACTTTAGCCCTGGCTCTTGGCTGCGGACAGGAGTCGAAACCAGTTGGGGCGGCCACGGCCAAGGAGAAGCATGAGGACAATCCGTACGAAGTCACAGCCGCGCCCCACCTGATGGAGCGCCTCACGGTTGGGCCGCCGCAAACCGGCGCGGTCAGCCCCAAAATCCCCGTTCCCGCACGCATCGAGGTGGATGAAACCCGAGCGGTTCTCCTGGGATCACCCGTGCTCGGCCGAGTGATCCAACTCCCGGTCATCGAAGGACAGCCCGTGCACCGCGGCCAGCTCGTTGGAGTCATTCACGGAGCGGATCTCACCGCAGCGCAAGAAGAGTTCCTCAAGGCGCTGGCCAAGAAACAAGTGGCACACCGCTCTGTGGAGCGAGCCAAGGTTTTGCTCGAAGGCGGCGTAATCAGTGTGGCCGAATTCCACCGTCGGGAAATGGAACTGGCCGAAGCAACCGCGGAACTTTTGGCGTTGCGGGATCGGCTTGCGATGTTTGGAATGACTGCCGAAAGCATCCAAACCTTGGAGCGAACCCGCCGAATCGATTCGGCCCTGCGAATCACGGCGCCCATCGACGGCCTGCTGCTCGATCGTCGCGTCACCATTGGGCAAGTCGTCCAACCCGGCGAGACACTCTTCGAGATTGCCGATCTCTCCAGCGTATGGCTCGTCGCCGATGTACCCGAACAGTACGCCGCTATGCTGTTTCCCGGGCAACCGGCCGAGGCGGAAATTACCGCGCTCAACGGACTCTCGCTCCGGGGCACCCTTTCTTTCGTCGCCCCCATCGTAAGCCCGGAAACACGCACCATCCGGGTCCGCATGGAGCTCCCCAATCCCGACGGCAGGCTCAAACCGGCCATGATGGCCAAGATGGTGCTGCTCGGACCGGCCGAAACGCGCACTCTCGTGCCCCTCACCGCGGTCGTACGAGAGGCCAACCAAAATTTCGTGTTCGTCCAATCTGGACCCAATACCTTCTCTCTGCGCCCGGTTACTCTGGGTGACGAGCTGGGCGATCAGCGCGTGGTGCTTTCCGGGATCGATGCCAAAGAGCAGATCGTCTTGGACGGCGCATTCCATCTGAACAACGAGAGGCGGGTGCAGAAGCTGCGCGGGGAGGCAAGTTGAGCCATGCTTCCGTTGCTCATTCAGTGGGCGCTGAATCAGCGCATCACGGTTATTGTTCTCGCCGTCGTGGGGCTGCTTTTTGGCCTGCGCTCGCTGCGTACCTTACCGATCGATGCCTTTCCCGACGTAACCAATGTGCAAGTGCAAGTGGCCACCGAGGTGCCCGGACGCTCCCCCGACGAAGTCGAGCGCTTGGCCACCATCCCGGTGGAAATCACCATGACGGGCCTTCCCGGGCTCGTCGAGATGCGGTCGCAAAACGAGCCTGGACTTTCGATCGTGACCCTCGTGTTTACCGACGACACCCCGGTGTACTTTGCGCGTCAGCTCGTGGCCGAGCGTCTGGCCGAGGTTCGCGCACGCATTCCAGAGGGACTCAATCCCGTGCTCGGCCCCGTGTCGACCGCGTTGAGTGAGGTCTACCAGTACACGTTAGAGCGCCCGGACGACGGCGATCGCCCGCTGACCAAGGAGGAGCTGCTCGAACGGCGCACGATTCAGGACTGGGTGGTGCGGCCCTTACTCCGCTCCGTGCCAGGTGTTGCTGAGATCAACTCGACTGGTGGGTATGTCAAACAATACCAGGTTCTTGTCGACCCGTTTCGCCTGCGCCTCTACGGGGTGACGATCAAGGACGTGCAAGAGGCCCTTGCACGCAACAACGCAAATTCCAGCGGGGGTATCCTGCCGCGCGGCCCCGAGATTCTGCTGGTTGGAGGCTTTGCCTTGATTCGGCAGCTCGAGGAAATCGGTTCCATCGTGCTGAAAGAAGTCGGCGGCACCCCCGTTTTTATCCGCGACGTGGCCGACGTGCGGGTGGGGGAAGAAGTCCGCTACGGGGCGATGGTGAAGGGAGGCCAAGGCGAAGCAGTAGGCGGGATCGTGATGATGGTGGCCGGCGGCAACGCGAAGGAAATCGTGTCGGCCATCAAAAAACGGGTGGAAGAAATCAACGACAAGCAACTGCTGCCCGGCGGCCTGAGAATTGTGCCCTATTACGACCGGTCGAAACTCGTCGATGCCGCGCTCGCCACCGTAAGCCGCGTGTTGCTCGAAGGCATCGTCCTCGTCGTTGTTGTTCTGTTCCTGTACCTGGGCGACGTTCGCTCGAGTCTTATCGTCATCGCCACGCTGTTGGTAACTCCGGCCGTTACGTTTCTCCTGATGAACTACCTTGGCATGTCTGCCAACCTGATGTCGCTCGGCGGACTCGCGATTGCCATTGGGCTCATGATCGATGGCTCCGTGGTTGTCGTGGAAAATGTATTCTCCCGGCTGGCCCAAGCCCAGGGCCGCGACCGACTGCAAGTGGTGCGCGAGGCGGCCTGCGAGGTTGGTGTGCCCGTGACCTTCGGCGTCGGGGTGATCATCCTCGTTTTCCTACCGCTCATGACCTTCACTGGCATGGAAGGAAAGCTCTTCGCGCCGTTGGCGTATACGATCGCACTGGCCTTGGCCGTGTCGTTGGTGTTGTCGCTGACGTTATCTCCGGTGTTGTGCGTGTACTTCCTGCGCGGAGGTCAGGAACACGAAACCAAGCTGGTCAGGGCGCTGAAGCGGCCGTACAGTTGGCTGTTGCGTCAGGCGGTTGCGCGGCCCGGGCTGACTCTGGCAACGGCTGCCGGTCTGTTCCTGCTGGCACTGGCTCTTTTTCCTTATCTCGGAACGTCGTTCATTCCCGAACTCAAGGAAGGGACCATTTCCCCAAACATCAATCGTGCTCCGAACATTGCGCTCGACGAATCCATCAAGATGGAGCTCGAGGCACAGCGATTGGTCAAGGATATCCCCGGCGTCGAGTACGTCGTGTCCAGACTCGGCCGAGGAGAATCCCCTATCGATCCCGCCGGTTACAACGAAACGGACATGATGATCGAACTGTTGCCCCCTGCGAAGCGGGGCGGGCGCACCCAGGATGAAATCGCCGACGAAGTGCGCCGGCGGTTGTCGGTATTGCCCGGTGTGAACATCGTCATGGCGCAGCCAATTTCCGACCGCGTCGACGAAATGGTTACCGGCGTTCGGGCCGACATTGCCGTGAAGATTTTCGGTGACGACCTAGACCTCTTGCTCGAAAAGGCCACCGAAGTCGTGAAGGTAGCGAACACGATTCGGGGGACTGGAGAAATCAAAGTCGACCGTGTCGGAGGCCAGCACAATCTCCGCATCGTGGTCGACCGCCAGGCGATTGCTCGTCATGGACTCGATGCCGCGGACGTCCATGACGTTATCGAAGCCGCTGTGGGAGGCAGAGGCGTCACGGAGATTTACGAGGGGGAACGACGGTTCCAGGTGGTGGTGCGATACCCGGAGCACCTCCGCAATAGCGTTTCCGCGATTGCCAACATCAACGTGAACGGCCCACAAGGAGAGCCCATCCCCTTGCACGCGTTAGCCCAAGTCGAAGTGCAAGAAGGATTGTCGCAAATCAAACGCGAGCAAGGGCGGCGGAGAATTGCTGTGGCCATCAACGTGCGCGACCGCGACCTCGGGGGCTACGTGGCCGAACTCCAGCGAGAGGTCGAACGCCGCGTGCCTCTTCCCCCCGGGTACTTTTTCGAGTGGGGCGGCCAGTTCGAAAATATGCAGCGGGCGCGCGCGCATCTCGCAGTCATCGTGCCTATTACGATCGCAGCCATCTTTTTCCTGCTCTTTTTGCTGTTCGGGTCGCTGCGCTTGTCCGCCCTCATCATCTTGGTGCTACCGTTTGCCTCCATTGGCGGGGTGATTGGGTTGTTTTTGAGCGGTGAGTATCTCTCGGTTCCAGCTTCGATCGGTTTTATCGCTCTCTGGGGCATCGCCGTGCTGAACGGCGTCGTTTTGGTTTCCTACATTCGCACCCTCCGGCAACAAGGCATGCCCGTGCTGGCAGCGGTCATCGATGGCGCGCACCGCCGCTTTCGGCCGGTGATGATGACGGCAACCGTGGCAGCTCTTGGTTTGGTGCCGTTCCTCTTTGCCACAGGAGTTGGTGCAGAAGTGCAAAAACCGTTGGCCGTGGTCGTGATCAGCGGCCTCGTATCGTCCACCGTGCTCACTCTGGTGGTCATCCCTGCCCTGTATCGCTTTTTCGACACCACCGCCGAAAAGCAAAGCGCCGTGCAGTGACTACTTCTGTCCCTACCCCCACCGGTCGAACGAGCCGCCAGCACGGTTGCATGCTCCGTAACGCACCACTCGTCTCCCGAGCGAACACTCCGCTGGGCACTCACCATCCCAACGACAACACAAAGGACAAGCGAGGGCACTGACGAATGAGGGGTAAATTTTCCTTTCCTGAACGGCGCGAGTCGGCAGTGACGATCGTCGCCGGGCCGCGCGGTCCAACGCGAGGAGAGAATCCGTTCTCCTGACGTGCGCCGGTGTTCCGACTGCAAGCTTGGACCGAACGCGACTCCACTTCGACCGAACCAGTCACCGAGCACCCCAGCACAGTACCCGCCCCACGGCATCCGCGCCCCATCTCATGCCGCCTCGCCGCCCTGACGGCGCGCGCCTCCGCACCCAGTGTGGGCGCGCCAATTTCCGGGAACAATCTTATGCAAAGTGTTGCGTTCTCTAATTACGGAGCGTAGAAGGAAACTTTTGCCGCAGGTCTTCCGGCATGCGCGTCTTCTTTCTCGCCCGGTGCGGACAAGGATGCACGGGAATTGCGCTTGGACCCGCACGAAATCGGGTTTTCGCGCAGGCCATGGTGTTGCGGCACCGTTGGTTTCGGCGGGGCATTTTCCTGATGGTGGCGGCCGTGCGCGAGGCGGTCTCTGGGGGGCGCACTCGCGGCACCAGCGTGTCCGGCAGACTGCGACCGGAGCGGTAGCCTGGTCCACTCGGAACTCACTGCCGCGGTTAGTGATGTACTTACCCCCTCCAACGCAGGGGCACCGACACGTTGCCCGGCAGTCGATGCCGACGGCGACAGGGACTACGGCGTAGAGGATTTGAATCGCGGCGCCACAGCTCGGGGTGTGGGTTGCGTGTGGGTGGTGTCACCCGCAGGATGGAGGGGAGCGGCAGTCGACGGACTAAACGGCCAGCTTCTCACCGGCGTTACGGTGTCTTCCAACCGTTGGCCCCTTCCATGACGCCGACCCGCACTCCCACTCGCACGCCCACGGGGCCCACGCGGACGCCAACTTCCACTCCGCCCACACCGCGGCTCCCAGGGCTTGCTGTGTTGATTCCCGATGTCGAAAGCGAGCCTGGGCACCGCGTTCCCTTAGACATTTACCTCGCCGGCGGCGAGCGAACGGTTGGGGGGCTACAATTCGATCTCCTGCTGCCACAAGCTGCAGTGGCATCGCTGAACCTCGGCGAAACTTCCTCCGATTGCGTACTCCCAGCAGAACTCACGGCAACGCATCGCCTACGCGCAGCCCTTGCTCCGGATCGCCCTGTGGCCGGATTCGATCGGGTGCGAGTGTTGGTGTTGGACGGCAACGTAACCGATACCGATTACAGCCCCACCGACACGCTCGCCGATGGCGTGGTCGTGCGCTGTTGGCTGACGGTTTTGAGCAATGCGCAACGCGGCAGGTACCCCCTGCGCATCGACCGGCCCCGCGCCGGTGACGTGCCCGGCACTTCTCTGTGGCCTATGCCGGGCAGAAGTTCCCTATGGGTCGGCGGGTGCACGGGAAGCTGCTGCTGAAGGAGGTCGGAACATGTCCCTGCATCTCGACAGCAGGAAATCCCCCTCGCAGCGCAACAGAGCTAGATCATTAGCGCTCCTCGCTGCCCTTTGCGGTGCCCTTTTCGCTCCAGGAGCGCCGGAGGCAAAGGGCCCCTGCGAGGAAGGAGGAGTAGGACAAGTCTATATTGTTCCGGTGGTTGGCGTACGCACCGAGGTTAGCGACATCCGTGGGCAGAAAGCTGGAAAGCGAGAGGTCGCCCCGGGTGAGTTCACGGAACTCTGTGTGGGCCTGAGGCTGGCAACGCCCGACGAATGGGCCACCTATATGTCACAGGCGACGATCAAGGTCGCCGAGCCTGGACTGGGATTCTCTCAAGCTCATTGTCGCAAAAAAGGGCGGGACTGGCCTTGTGCTGCTTCGTACAATCTTGGACCCTGGCCTACCCCCGGGGAGGTCCTCGGGCCGCCCCATGTCGTACAGCCACCTCCAGACCCGGTATACGATACGCTTCGTCGGGCAGCTTGCCCTCCGAGAAGGGGCGGCCTCCTGTGCAATGAATTGCGGATGTTCATCAATGCTCCTGAGGGGTGGGCGCCCCCATTTCCAGAAGAGGGGTCCCTAATTTACCCGCCAGAGGAGCCAGAGGTAGGCTACTACTGTTGCAAGGTGCGCATTGCGCCGGAAAGCCGCCCCGGAGAATACACCATTGGATGCCGCCGCGAGAGGGAGATCTGTCCGAGCGAACTGGAGCAGTGTGAGCGGCTAGATGACTGCGGGCCATGGTCTTTTCGATCCCCAGTTTGCTGTTGCCCGTGGCCGTGCACGGCCGACAAGCTACGGGTAGTGCCCTGCGTGGGGGACTGCGAGCGTGACGGCCAGGTGACGGTGGACGAGGTGCAACGCGGCTTGCTGGTAGCCGTAGGCCTGGAAGACTCCTCCACGTGCGCTGCCGCTGATGGCAACGAAGATGGCCAGGTCACCGTCGACGAACTGGTGCGCTCCGTCCGCAACGTGCTGTCGAGCTGCGTCGAAACCGCGCGCGAAGACCGCGAAGCCGCAGCCGCTAGCGAGCCTACAGCCACCCATGATCGAGTGGCAAGCCACACGACAAGGTAGTCTCCTCACCCCCGGAGGCCCACAATGGAGGATCCACCATGAAGGCGTCGAGTAGTAGCTACCCCGGACAAACTTCCGGCACGCTGCCCCGGTGCACCCGGCGAGGAAATCGTATCGCCGCAGCAGCCGCCATCGTTCTACTGGGTTTCGCGCTGCTCTGGCGAAATCCGGCGTTTCCGGTAGCTCTATTGCTGCCGTCAGACCTGGCATTGCGCGGCCAGTATCTATCCTTCGAAACAGCCCAAAGTGCTGACGCACAGGACTTTGGCCGAGTACCGAGCTGGAGCCTGGTGGCCGTTCGCCAAGGTTCGATGGTTCGGGGAACACTCGTGGTGCCCGGCCACAAGCTCCTCGAAACCGCCCACGTGGAGGCGAGCTTAGAAAACGGGGGTATCCACGGGGTTATTCTGGACGAAAGCGGGGAACAAATCGGCAGGGTGTGGGGCCGCTGGGGTTTGACGGGCGCCCAGGGAGGTTACGAGCTAATAACCAAGGAGACAGGCCAGTGGGGCTGGTCTCGCACTCCGATGCTCCAAGCTGTGCCCGAAGTAGAGCAGTGATCACCCTAGGAGGCTCGCTTTGGACTTGGCAGGGCACACGCGCGAGGTGCTAACTTGCCTCGGCGTGCTTCCCTGGCGTCCGCCGCCCTCACCCGGGCCCTCGGGCCCACCCTCTCCCGGTGGTGCGGCGTGTGGGGAACGTGGAAACGTCGGTACTGACGGCAACGGCAGTCGCACTGCGGCGGCAACGGACCATGGCGACGTGCGTTGCTGCGGGAACCACGGGCGCACTGCCGTGCGCCCCTACCACGTTGTTCCCCCCTCTCCCTCTGGGAGAGGGGGAACCCGGCGGTGCCGCGTGTCGGCAACATGGGGGGGGCGGCTTTTTGACAACAGTCGGGGTGCGTGTTATACCGCCCGCGCTTTAAGATCCCCTCCGAGAGGAGACTTTTGCTATGGCCCTTTTTGGCAAGGACGACAAATCACAGCGGTCCGAAGATGCCAGGCCAGCGTTTATCAACTCTCCGGTCCTTCCCGGCGAGCCCACACCGGCCGAGCCCACGGTGCAAGCCCATCTCGGCAAGGGTAGCCGCGTGGAGGGAAAGCTGAGTTTCGAGGGGAGCGTTCGCATCGACGGGCAGGTGGATGGTGAGATTCAAGCGCAGGAGGCGGTGATCATCGGTGAGAGCGCTGTGCTCAACGCACAGATAAGCGCCGGCACGGTCATTTTAACGGGCAAGCTCACGGGCGACGTGGTCGCACGCAAGCGCGTGGAACTGCGTGCACCTGCACGGCTGCTTGGAAACATCACCACGCCCTGCCTGGTCATTCACGAAGGCGTGGTGTTCGAAGGGCGCTGTTCCATGGGAAGCGCCCCAGCCGACGCAAAACCGGCAACCACCACCGCCAGTGTCGCCGCGGTGGAGCGAGCCAAGGTAGCGCAGTTTCCCCGTGACGAGCGGCCCGCGGGGGTATCGTCTTCCGCAGGAGGTGGGAAGTAGCTCGGTCGCGGCAGCAAAAGCATTCAACTCGATCGAACTTTGCGAACGCCTCTTGCCGGCGGCTTGCCACTTCGGGCCCCGGCGGAGGCGTTCGTGCGTAAGTGACAGCGGGTGTTTCTCTAATGAAGCTAATTAACCAACTTTGTTTCAGGGCAGGTTCGCGATGCTGACTTTTCCCCCGGATACGACCTTCCTCGTCCAGCTCGTGTCGTTCGTTTTGCTGTGGCTCGTTCTGCGGCGGATTGCTTGGGCCCCGATGTTGCGCGTGCTCGAAGAGCGGGACCAGCGCACCGTGGGCAACCGGCAGCTTGCGGCGCAGTATCGCGCCGAGGCTGAACAGGTGCAGCAAAAGTACGAAGCGGAGTTTGCCCGCGCGCGAGCGGAACTCACCGCCAAAATGCAAAGTGTTCGTTCCGTTGTGGCCAGCGAAGAGCAAGCCATTATCACCGAGGCACGCGCCGCCGCACAGAAACGGATCAACGAGGCCCGCGAGGCCTTTTCACGGGAGCTGAAAGAAGCGCGTGAGGCCGTGGCCCGCGAAGCCGAATTTGTGGGACACCTCATTGCCCGGCAAGTGTTGGGGAGGGACGTGCCGCGATGACCATCCGGCGTGTGCTCTGTTCGTTCGGTCCGATCGTTCTTCCCCTCGCCGCGTGGGCTGCAGGGCCGGCCAGCCACGGCGGCCACGAGGAACATGGGGGAATCCCTTGGACCACCTTGTTTTTTACCTTCGTCAATTTCGGCCTATTCGTGTGGCTTCTCGCCCGCTACGTGTGGCCGCAAGTTCGGTTGTGGCTGCGGGAACGGCACACTGCTGTGGTGCAAGAGCTCGAAGCTGCGGCACAAGCACGGCGCGAAGCCGAACAATTGCGCGCGCAGTGGCAGGAACGTTTGAACAAGGTCAACGAGGAAATCGCTCGGCTCAAGGAGCAGGTAGAGGCAGATCTAGCGCGGGAACGCGAGCGCGTGTTGGAGCACGCCCGGAAAACCGCGGAGACCATTCGCAAAGATGCCGAGCGAACGGTGGCTGCAGAAATGCGCCGCCTGGAGGAGGAACTGCGCGCTGAGCTCGTGCGCCATGCAGTGGAGATTGCCCGCGAAATCGTGCGGCGGCATTGGAGCAGTGCCGACCAGCACCGCACCGTAGAAGAATTTGCTCGGCAGGTGCAGTCATGAGCGCGGTAGCCCGACGTTACGCAAAGGCCTTGTTCGCCCTCGCTCGCGAGCGCAAGCAGGAAGAGGCCATCGCTGCGGAACTCAACCAGGTGGCGGAACTCGTCCGCAACCCGGAAATTGCTGTAGCCTGGAACAACCCCTTGCTCACCGCCGCCGAGCGCCGGCAGCTCACCATGGTGTTGCGCCAACAACTGAACCTTTCGGAGTTGTTCGGCCAGTTCCTCGAATACCTTGCCGAGCACAAGCGGCTCGAAGCACTGCCCTCCATTCGCGACCATTACGAGCGCTTGCTCGATGAGGCCGCCAATCGCACCCGTGCGCGCATCGTAACCGCACTGCCTCTGACCGAGGCGGAATTGGAGCAAATCGTGCAGCTTCTGCGCCAGCGGACGGGCAAAACCGTGTTGGCGACCACTGCAGAGGACCCTTCACTCGTCGGAGGGTTCGTCGTCGAGGTGGAGGGCAAAGTCTTCGATGCCAGTGTTGCCAATGAGTTGAACTTACTCGCCACCCGTCTCGGTGCTGGCACATCCCACTGAAGAGGAGACAAGTAAGCCATGCAAATCCGACCGGCTGAGATCAGCGAAGTCATCAAGCAGCAAATTGCCCAGTTCGGACGCGAGATCGAAATCCGCGAGACCGGCCGCGTTTTGTCCGCTGGCGACGGCATTGCCCGGATTTACGGGCTGGCGGAAGCCGCTGCCGGAGAGCTTCTGGAGTTCCCCCATGGAATTTACGGGATGGTGCTCAACCTGGAGGAAGACAACGTCGGCGCTGCCATCTTCGGCGAGGCTCACCTGATCAAAGAAGGCGACGAGGTCCGTCGCACTGGCCGCATTGCCGAAGTGCCGGTGGGCGAAGCGCTGCTTGGGCGTGTCGTGAACGCGCTCGGCCAACCGATCGACGGCAAAGGGCCGATCGAAGCCACGGAAACGCGCCGTATCGAAATCAAAGCCCCAGGCATTGTGTGGCGCCAGCCGGTCAAGGAGCCTTTGCAAACCGGCATCAAAGCCATCGACTCGATGATTCCGATTGGCCGAGGCCAGCGCGAACTGATCATTGGCGATCGCCAAACGGGCAAAACCGCCGTCGCGGTGGATACCATCATCAACCAAAGAGGTGGCGACGTCTTCTGCATCTACGTGGCTGTAGGGCAGAAGCGCTCTACGGTGGCCCAAGTGGTGGAAAAGCTTTCCCGCTTCGGGGCGATGGATTACACCATCGTGGTCGCCGCCACAGCTTCCGAAGCAGCTCCTCTGCAGTTCATTGCCCCCTATGCCGGTTGCGCCATGGGCGAGTACTTCCGCGATAGCGCAAGGCATGCCTTGGTGATTTATGACGACCTTTCCAAGCACGCAGTGGCGTACCGGCAGCTCTCGCTCCTGCTGCGGCGCCCGCCAGGGCGGGAAGCGTACCCAGGAGACGTATTTTACCTGCACTCTCGCTTGCTCGAGCGCGCAGCCAAGATGAGCGACGAACGAGGAGGGGGTTCGCTTACGGCGTTGCCCATCATCGAAACCCAAGCGGGCGACGTTTCGGCCTATATTCCCACCAACGTGATCTCCATCACTGACGGCCAGATTTTCTTGGAAACCGACCTCTTTTACTCGGGCGTGCGGCCAGCGGTAAACGTGGGCATCTCGGTTTCCCGCGTGGGAGGGAACGCGCAAATCCGGGCGATGCGTCAGGTTGCAGGCTCGCTGCGGATCGAACTTGCCCAGTACCGCGAGATGGCGGCGTTTGCGCAGTTCGGCTCCGATTTAGACGCAACCACGCAGCGGCAGTTGGCCCGCGGAAGTCGACTGGTGGAAGTGCTCAAACAGGGACAGTACGAGCCACTTCCGGTGGAAAAACAAATCCTGATCATTTATGCAGCCACCAACGGCTACGTAGATCACCTCCCGGTCGAGGCCGTGCGCAAGTACGAGGCCGAGCTCTATCGCTTCGTGGACAATCGTCACCCGGAAATCTTGCAAGCGATCCGGGAAAAGAAGCAGCTCGACGATGCTTTGAAAGCGCAAATCAACGCCGTTCTCGACGAGTTCAAGGCGATTTTCCAACCCTAGGTGCACTTCGATCAGACCCACAACCGGTTCTTGCCATGGCCAGTTTAAAGGCAATTCGGAAGCGCATCGCTTCGGTAAAAAACACGCAGAAAATCACCAAAGCGATGAAAATGGTCTCCGCGGCGAAACTTCGCCGTGCGCAAGACGCGGCCACGAATGCGCGCGCTTACGCAGAAAAGTTGAGCGAACTCATGCGTCAGGTGGCTGCCAGCATGAGCGACACGCCCCATCCTTTGTTGCAGAGGCGGGAACGCGCGGTAGGGCGGGTAGACTTACTCCTCATCACGGCCGACCGCGGCCTCTGCGGGGCGTACAACAGCAACCTGATCCGGCGCGCGGAGCAACTTCTGGCAGAGCACGGGCGCGAGCGCGTGCACGTCACCTTCGTGGGCCGTCGCGGCTTCGATTATTTCAAGAAACGCGGCGTGGTGATTGCGGACAAGCACATCAATCTCTTCGGCGGCCCGGACCTTGCCCTGGCCCGCCGCTTGGCCGATCACTTGGCCAACGAATACGCTGAGGAAAAGACCGATGCGGTCTTTGTCCTGTACAGCCACTTTCGTTCGGCCCTGTCCCAGGTGCCGACGGTGGAGCAGCTCTTGCCCATTGTGCCCGCAGCCGTCAGCTCCGAGGGAGTGCGCGAGTACGTGGTGGAACCCGACGCAGCCACCCTACTCGACCGCTTGCTCCACCAGTATGTGCGAGTTCTCGTTCACCGCGCTTTTCTCGAAGCGCAAGCAAGCGAACACGCCGCAAGGATGACGGCGATGGACAGCGCCACGAGCAATGCCGCGGACATGATCGACCGCTTAACGCTGGAGATGAACCGCGCCCGCCAGGCAGCCATCACGAAAGAGCTCATGGAAATCGTCAGCGGAGCTGAAGCACTGAAGGGATGAGAGGTTGGACAACATGAACATGGGAAGAATTACGCAAGTGATCGGTCCGGTCGTCGACGTCGAGTTTCCTAACGGGGACCTACCCCCGATTTACAACGCGTTGCGCGTCAGCAACCCCTCGATCAGTACCCAGCCTTGGAACTTGGTGCTCGAGGTCGCCCAACATTTGGGTGAACGCACGGTCCGTTGCATTGCCATGGATGCCACGGAAGGCCTCAAGCGTGGCATGCCTGTGCGCGATACGGGCGGACCCATCAAGGTGCCGGTGGGCCCCCAAGTGCTCGGCCGCATTTTGAACGTGGTCGGAGAGCCGGTGGACGAAGCCGGCCCGGTAGAAGGGGAAGATTACTATCCCATCCACCGCGAGCCGCCGAAGTTCGTCGACCAGGCCACGGAAATCCAACAGTTCGAAACGGGGATCAAAGTGGTCGACTTGCTGACGCCTTATGCTCGCGGCGGTAAGATCGGGCTCTTTGGTGGCGCGGGTGTGGGCAAGACGGTGTTTATCCAAGAACTCATTTCGAACGTTGCCACCCACCACGGAGGATACTCCGTATTTGGCGGCGTGGGAGAACGCACGCGCGAGGGCAACGACCTCTGGCTCGAAATGAAGGAGTCGGGCGTCATTTCGAAGACCGCGCTGATCTACGGGCAGATGAACGAACCGCCCGGGGCACGCGCGCGGGTGGGGCTTACGGCCGTCACCACGGCGGAATATTTCCGGGACGTGGAAGGCAAGGACGTTCTTCTGTTTATCGACAATATCTTCCGTTTCACCCAAGCAAACTCCGAAGTGTCTGCCTTGCTGGGTCGGATCCCCTCGGCCGTGGGGTATCAGCCCACTCTTTCCACCGACCTCGGCGAACTGCAGGAGCGCATCACCAGCACCAAGCGGGGAGCCATTACCTCGGTGCAGGCCATTTACGTGCCGGCGGACGACCTGACGGACCCAGCGCCGGCAACCACCTTTGCTCACCTGGATGCCACCACGGTGCTGTCGCGGGCGCTGACGGAAATCGGCATTTATCCTGCGGTCGATCCGCTGGACTCGACCTCGCGCATCCTCGACCCGAACATTGTCGGCGAGGAGCACTATCGTGTGGCGCGCGCGGTGCAAGAAGTGCTGCAGCGGTACAAAGACTTGCAGGACATCATTGCGATTTTGGGCATGGACGAACTCTCGGAGGAAGACAAGCTGATCGTCGCCCGAGCGCGAAAGATCCAGAAGTTCCTGTCCCAACCCTTCCACGTGGCCGAAGCGTTCACCAACATCAAAGGGGTTTACGTCAAGCTTGCCGATACCATTCGCGGCTTCAAGGAAATCGTGGAAGGCAAACACGACGACGTGCCGGAACAAGCTTTTTATATGGTTGGCACGATCGAAGACGCGCTCGAGAAGGCTCGCCGCCTGGCTGCGTAAATCATGGCTGCCCGACTTGTGCTTCGCATTGTCACGCCCAAGCAACCGATCCTCGAGACAGAGGTGCAGGAGGTGACCGCCCCGGGGACGCTGGGCGAGTTCGGGGTACTGCCGGACCACGTCACCTTTCTTTCCTCCCTCGAATGCGGCGTGCTCCGCTACCGCACGCTGCAGCGTGAGGCCGCCGTGGCTGTTCGCGGGGGCTTTGCCGAGGTGCGGGCAAACGTGGTGACGGTGCTGGCCGACGATGCCGTGCTTGCAGAAGACATCGCCCCCGAAGCAGTCCGCAGCGACCTCACCAGCGCGGAAAGCGTGCTCAAGCGTGCGGCTTTCGGCACCCCCGAATACGCCGAGGCAGAAGAGCGCAAGCGTTGGGCCGAGGCCTGCCTGGCTGCCACACGCTTGCGTCCGGCAGGCTAGCCGCGGGTCAGCTGGGTGCTTTCGTCATGCGCGCCACTGAATTGCAGCTCGAGCCTCTAGGGCTATACAAAGCCGCCGTGTCTTCCAAAGAGGAAGCTTGGATTGCGGTCGCTCGTATCGACGAACTTCCAGATCGAAGTAGCAAGAAGTTTTTCGCTGTTGTCGACGGCGCGGAGGAGGAGTGCTTCCTCGTAAACTACCAGGGCCGCTTTTACGCTTACGTGAATCGCTGTTGCCATGTACCGATGACGCTCGACTGGGTGGAAAACCGCTTCTTTAGTGCTGATGGTCGCTACCTCCAGTGCGCCACCCATGGGGCGTTGTACTTACCGGAATCTGGAGAATGCGTGGCCGGGCCACCGTGCGGTAAATTTTTGCAGAGGCTTCCAGTCGCCACCGCCGATGGCACCGTCTACGTTGCCGTCGAGCAGGGAAAACGGCCACGACAAAATGACTGAACGAGGGGGATGATATGGCTCGACAAGACCGCCGCTGGGAAATTCGCCGCCGCCGGAACCGGCGCAAAAAACTGGCAAAGCTGCGCGCTCGGTACAGCGCCGCCCGCACTGCTGCGGAACGCGAGAAGATCCTGGCCAAGGTGCAACGGGTGGCCCCTACGGTAACGCGCGATCAATTCCTGGCTAGCATCGAAGCACAGTCCGGCCAGGCGCGCCCGGCACCTCGCAAACCGCACAGCCGGCCGGGCACGAGCGCTTCCGCTTAGTGCCCACGGGATTCCCTTTCGGAACTCACCCGATCGCACGCGCCGAATCTTACTCGACGGGGCCTTCGCCGTAGGCGAGCATCGCCGCCGTATAAAGCAGCGCATGCTCCCAAACGTGGGGCACATCGTTTTGCGGCCAGTAATCTGGCGCCACCCCGTCGCCGTTGCGGTCGACCTGAACTCGACCGTACGACTCCGACATGTGAAGGGTGCCGTTGGTGGTCAGGTTGCGTACGAAGAACTGCACGACACGGCGCAGCTCTGCCAGCATCCTTTGGTCGTTGCGCTGGCGAGCCAGATAGGCCAGCGCCAGTAACGGTTCCGCATTGTAGCCGCTTTCCGGAGCGGTGCGATTCAAGATCGGGTCGATCCCTCGCTCTCGCAAGACTTGCGCGTGTGTGGTCGCCAGCGGATCTTCCGGAGACAGGAAGCGCACCGGCCAGATCACCCATGGGGCACGCGGACCATCGAGGTGCGGCACCGGGTCCTGCCGCAAGAAGTGGCGGGGAATGGCTTCCTCGAGTTCCCGAGCTCGTACTTGCCAGCGCTCAACCTCTACTGGGTCGAAACCGCAATCTTCGGCGGCCTGAATCCCGCTGCGGAGGGCCAGCAAAACCGTCTGGGCGCCGAGCAAGGTCTGCGTTAGTGGAATGTTGTCGTCCTCGTTCGCATAGCATTGAAGGTTGTTCGTTTCGTCCTTGCAGTTCGCCAGGTTCGTGGCACCGAGCGCGATGGAGGGGCAAACGGCCGCTAAGTAGTCTCGTCGCTCCACCGGGTCGCGCAAAAACTTCGCGTGCTCCCATAGCGTCCACACCACCAGGCCCGCAGCGTCGATTTCGAAAGACAAGGGCAGCCCCGGAATTGCTGCTACGGGATCGGTGTAATAGTTGGCCTCCACGGTGCCCGCGGGCACGCACGCCGGGTACGTCGGCCGTTGCCGGTTGCATGGGCCGAAATCGTACAGTGGTGACCAGTCGGCGGGCCGCTTGCGCTGCACGCGTGCGTAAAACCGGTTGTGCCGCGTGACCAGGTCGTGATAGCCAGCCAAGTCTAGCGCGTAGTTGATGAACGCCCCGTCGCGCGGCCAGTCCTCACCATAAGGCGGCTGCGTGTTCACACTGGCTACGATCCCGCCGCTGGCCTCGTCCATGGCCGTACGAATCACGATCAAGGAACGCTTGGCGAAGGCCAGGACCACCGGGTCGTCGGTGTTGGGCAAACGTGCTGGGGCGAGGAATTGCTCCCACCACGCTTCGGTAGAAGCGCGCTGGGCATCGACGCGTTCTACCCGAGTAGCCCTCAGGAGGCCGTAGGCGTTGTCTCGCGTGTCGGCAATGGCAATGTCGATGGTTGCACTGGCTTTGTTGTCCACAAAGGCAAGCCGCTTTGCCACCGCAGCGTTGGCTTGGCACGCAGCAATGGGCGAACCGGAAAGCTGGCCATCAACAGCGTCGCTGTACGCGCTTTCTGCGTCGTACACCCAACCAAGCCGGCTACGGCACTCACCGAGCGGCCCTTGGGGATGGGTGATTTGCCGCTCGCATTGAAAAGCCATGCGCACGAATTCGGCAAACGCCTCGCCCAGGTCGAACACCCGAATCGTGTTTTCTGCCAGGCGGCTTTGGAGGCGACAGATCTCGGTTTGATCGAAGCCGCATTGGTAGCCGTCGTCTCCACCGCGCACGCCCATGGCGATGTACACTCCGGGTTCGTCGAGCTCTTGGATCAGTGCGGCGACTTGTTGTTGCAATGCTGATCCTGCCGCGGGCTCTCGCAGGATTTGCGAAACTCGCGCAAGCCGATGCTGGTCCACCCGCTCGCTCTGCGGAAGGTAGTGCAAAATGGCCCGCTCTTGCGCATCGTACACAACGGCATGGTCGTTTTTGAAGTCCAACGCCCAGTCGGCCACGGGAAACATGGGTTGTCGCGACATCGTTGGGGCAAAATTGCTGTAAAAGACCAACGTCGCCTCTTGCACGGGTGAACCCGGCAGCCGCTCGACCTCATAGTGGTTCACCAACACGTTCCGCTCGGGCAAGATAAACTGGTATGCCCGAACGAGTAGCCGAAGCTCATCGTGGCGCATCAGCGTGAGAGCCACGTTGGAGCTGTCGGACGTGTAACGCTGCTCATGGTGCCACGGTAAGTCCCGCAGCCACGTGAACCCGCGCTGCCCCGAACGTGTACGATACGCCAAGCCGGGGAATGCCCCGGCACTGTCGAGGGCCCCAAAGTGCGGCTTGAGGCGCGCGTCGGGATCGTTGGAGGTGAGATAATCCAACTGGTCGTAGTAACTCGGACCCGGCCACTTCAGCGACGTTATCTCCCCGCAAAGCGAGATCGTACTCGTCAGCTTTCCAGAACCGAGCGCCGCATTCGTGTTCGTTGCTCCCCATTGCAACTCGAACGGGTTGGGAGCATCGGGAAGCACTCCGAGTTGCGGGCACGGTGGACGCGCGGCCGCAAGCGGGCCCCCACCAGGCGGCTCGCCATCCGATCCGCAGCCCGAGCCTAGCACGGCCACGGCGCACCAAACTCCAAGAAGCATCCAAACCCGACCCAGTGTTCTCTTCAAGAGCACGAACTCTCCGCCTCCCCAAAAGTCCTTTTGTCTCTCCCACACTCGCCAAGTATCGTTCCATAGCGCAGGAGCGCTGGCAACGTCAGGGGTAAACTTGCACCCTCAGTCCCACCTCGCGAATGCGGTCCGCAAGCGCACACAATGCCTCCGCGGTTAACGGTGCCAGGTGGCGTGCTTCCGGCTGGGCGGACGGGCGCGCCACTGTATACAAAAGCACGCCGCACAGTGGCACGGTCTGGCGCCACAAACGCTGCAGAAATTCCAGATAAGCTTCGATTTCTGCCTCGGGCGGCGGCGCTCCGTCCCAAGAAAACATGCAGGTCTGGATCCAGGTGGGACAAAGCTCGGCACACATGGCCAGGTTTCGCTCCACGCGTTCTGGAGACATTCTTGTGCGGTTGACCTGCCACAGGCCTTCCCGCGTAACACGATCCACCTTGAACCAAACTTCGCCGGTGAGCGACGCGAGTCGTTCGATCCCCTGTCGCACCTCTGGGCGGTGAAGCTGGCTACCGTTGGTGATCAAAATCGTCTTCACGCTCGCCCCGATCCCGAGACTTCCCCGCACACGCGCGATGGCCTGAATGACTTCGGGAAACTCGCGAGCGGTGGTGGGCTCGCCGTTTCCGGAAATCGCGATGTCTCGCAATTCCTGAAAACCAACGGGCAAGTGCCGCTGGAGGTAGTCGCCCCGCAGCACCTGGCCTAAAAAGGCTTCCAACTCCTCGCCGAGCTGCACGATGTCGATCGAGGGGGCAGCTCCCTTCCGTAAGCCTTCCACCTGGCAGTAAACGCAGCGCCAGTTACACGCGTTGTTCGGATTCAAATTCACGCCCACCGATAGCCCCCGGCTACGGCGCGACAGCACGGGGTAAACGTACCGTAGCCCCGCGCGCTCCCGCGAGTGGTCGGTTGTGGTCAGCACGGTCTGGTCCATTCCCTGCGGATTGCTTGTAGACGCCAGGCTTCGGGAAACAAGCACCTTGGCCCTTTGCTCGCCCCCACCTTGCCCGCCCGTCTTGAACATACTAAACGTTCAGTATGCCCGCGCAGGCCCAGCCAACTCGGGAAAATCCACGTCGGGAGTTGCTGAACGTGGCCATCGATTGCTTTGCGAAGTACGGCTACGCAGCAACCTCGATCGATCGCATTGCCAAAGCGGCGGGCGTTACCAAGGGGGCCCTGTACTACCACTTCAAGGACAAAGAGGAGTTGCTGCTCGAGTCCGTGAAGCACCGGCTTGGCCAGTTCGAGCGACGGGTGGTCCAAGAAATCGCCACAATTGCCGACCCGGCGGAGTCGATTCGAACCCTCGGTCGCATTTGCCACGAACACGCCACCAAGAGCAACCACCGGCGCCTGATCGTTACCTTGATGGTGGAAGCGCTGGACACGTACCCCGCTTTGGAGCGGGTGTTTCGTGACATGATGGGGCGTTTCCGCGCGTTCGTGGCCAACTTGATCGAGCAGGGCAAGAAGCGGGGGCGTTTCCGCTCCGACGTGGACTCTCAGTTGGCTGCCGGAATGTTTGCCGGCGCCGTCATGGGACTGGAAATCCAGTACTACCAAGATCCGGCAAGCTTCGACTTGCGCCGCGCGCTCGAGGAAAGCTGCGAACAGTTTCTTGCCTGGCTCGCTCGGCGGGCCCGCGGAGCCAGGTGGAAACAAAGGAGGAGATAAACCATGGTCAGTTTCGAACCCAGTGAAGAGCAACGGCTCATCCGGGACACGGTGGCCACGTTCGCCCAGGAACAAGTGCGTCCCCAAGCCCGCGCCAGCGACGAAAGCGGCGAGATCCCCGCTGCCTTGATTCAACAGGGTTGGGAGCTTGGGCTGACACAAGCTGTGATCCCCGAAGAATACGGAGGAGCGGGTGAAGCCCACAGTGCGGTAACCAGTGTGTTGTTGATCGAGGAGCTTGCGTGGGCTGATTTGTCCATCGCCTGCCATTTGCTTGCACCTCGCCTCCTGGTGGTGCCGGTCATCGAAGCCGGAACCGAGGAGCAAAAACGGCGCTTGCTGCCGCGCTATACGCTCGACAGCTTCGTGCCGGCCACGGCGGCGGTGGTGGAACCGCGGTGGGACTTCGACTTGTCCTCCCTTTCCGTTACCGCAACCCCGCGGAACGGAAGCTACGTCCTTTCGGGCACCAAGTGTTTCGTCCCGCTCGCGGCCGACGCGGAGCACCTGGCAGTCTTCGCCCGCATCGGAGATGGCGACGAGGTAGGCGTATTTCTCCTCGAACGCGGCACCGCGGGGATGACCATCCTCGAACGAGAGAAAAACATGGGCCTCAAAGGTCTGGCGACGTACGAGGTGGCCTTCGACCAATGCCAAGTGCCTGTGGAGCAGCGGCTCGGCGGTGCGTCGGGTTGCGATGTGAATCGCCTGTTGAACTTGCAGCGCGTGGCCCTGGCGGCGGCCGCCGTCGGAGTGGCCCGGGCTTCGTTCGAGTATGCGCGCGATTACGCCAAGGAGCGCAAAGCCTTCGGGGTGGCCATCGCCCAGAAACAAGCCATCGCCTTCATGCTTGCCGAGATGGCCATCGAGATCGACGCCGCGAGGTTGCTGACCTGGGAGGCCGCGTGGAAACTCGACCGGGGCGAAGACGCCACGCGCGAGGCCGTTCTGGCCAAGCAGTACGCGGCCAACATGGCCCTGATGGTGGCCGACCGCGGTGTGCAGATTCTCGGGGGCCATGGCTACATCCGCGACCACCTGGTGGAGTTATTCCTCCGCAATGCCCGCGGCTTTGCCACCTTCGAAGGGCTGCTGACCGCGTAAAACCCCACAGGAAAGGAGAGCAACGCCATGATCGATTTCGAACTTCCGCCGCAGGTTCAACAAGCACGCGACATGCTGCACATGGTTGCGGAAACCATGATGCGCCCGATCGCGCGAGAGTACGACGAACGGGAACACGAGAAACCGTGGGATTTCCTCAATGCTATGTGGGAAGCCTCGAAAGCGACCAACCCGGTGAGCTTCGGAGGTGGAGGGAAGAAGGAACCCGGGGCGCCTTCGGTTCGCAACCTGCAAACCGTGGTGAGCATCGAGGAACTTTCGTGGGGCGATGCTGGCCTTTACCTTTCCATTCCCAATCCGGGCCTAGGCGGGGCTGCGGTCGCCGCTGCCGGCACTCCGGAACAACGCGAACGCTTCTTGGCTCGGTTTCGCTCCGGACCACCGAAGTGGGGTGCCATGGCCATTACGGAGCCCCACTGCGGTTCGGACACGGCCGCCATCACCACCACAGCCGTGCGTGACGGTGATCACTGGGTGCTCAACGGCACCAAGATTTTCGTCACCAGCGGAAAGATGGCAGCGCAGGAGTCCGACGGCTTCGTCGTGGTGTGGGCCACGGTGGACAAATCCGCCGGGCGCGCTGGCATCAAGGCCTTCGTGGTCGAGCGTGGAACGCCTGGAATGACGGTGGTCAAGGTGGAAGACAAGATGGGAATCCGCGCCTCGGATACCGCCATGATCGTCTTCGAGAACTGCCGGATTCCGCTCGACAACATTCTGGGAAGCCCGGAAGTGCAACGGTCGACCGAAGGGTTCAAGGGCGCCATGGCGACGTTCGATGCTACGCGCCCTGCAGTGGCCGCTAGCGCTATCGGGATCGGCCGTGCTGCCCTCGATTTCGTGCGGGCCGAGCTCGAGAAACACGGCATCAAGATCCGCTACGGGGTGTCCCGCAATAAACTGACCGCGATCGAGCGCGACTTCATGGACATGGAAGCCACCCTGCAGGCCGCGCGCTTGCTCACGTGGCGTGCGGCGTGGCTCATGGACCAGGGCCGGCACAACAACCTCGAGGCATCGATGGCCAAGGCCAAAGCCGGACTGGCTGTGACCCAGGTAACCCAAAAGGCCGTGGAGCTTCTGGGGCCGCTCGGCTACTCGCGCAAGTACTTGCTCGAGAAGTGGATGCGCGACGCCAAGATCAACGACATCTTCGAGGGCACGCAGCAAATCAACTTACTTGTCGTGGCGCGTCGCATCCTCGGGTACTCGAGCAAGGAACTGAACTGAAGCGGCCGGGTCCAAAGCCGCCTTGCTCGATGCGCTTGCGTCGACACGTTCACCTGCAGTAGCTTGCGCGGCCTATGGCGGCCACTCGGATCGGACTCATTGGCGCGGGCGTCATCGGCTCGACGCACGCGGCCGTACTGCAGCAAATTTGCGCGGCCCTTCCCGGCCGTGTGGAATTGACCGCAGTGGCCGATCCAGACCCGCTGGCGCGCGAGCAAGCCGCAGCCACGTTTGGTTTCCGCCACGCGTTTGCGGACGGCCACGCCCTGCTCGACCAAGCCCTGGTTGACGCTGTGTTCGTTTGCCCGCCCACGGCCTTCCATGCCGAATTCGTGCTCCACGCGGCGCAGCGAAAAGTGGCCATTTTCTGCGAGAAGCCGCTTGCCATGTCGTACGCCGAAGGCGTTTCCATGGTCGAGGCCGTGCAGCGTTCTGGCGTGCCTCATCAGATTGGCTTGGTGCTGCGTTTTTCCGCGGTATACACGGTGATGCGCGAGATGCTCCGCGAGCCCGCGTTTGCCGAGCCGCTCGCCGTTGTCTTTCGCGACGACCAAGTGTTCCCTATCCGCGGAGTCCACCACAGCCCCTGGCGGGCTGACCGGGCGCTCACCGCCGGCGGCACACTCATCGAACACGGCGTGCACGACCTCGATTTGCTCACCTGGATGTTCGGCCCACCGACGCACCTCCAGGGCTGGATGCGCAACGTCACCGGCCACCCAGGAGTGGAAGATTACGTTGCGGTGGAGCTTCGTTTCGCGGGAGGACTTCAGGCGCAGCTTGTCAACGTGTGGCACGACATGGTGCAGCGACCATCCAATCGACGACTGGAGATTTTCGGGCGGCGCGGATTCGTTGCCAGCGACGCGGATTTTCTCGGCCCGATCCAGTGCCAAATCGGTGATGGGCCAGAAACCGAGATCGCCGCCGCAGAAGTTCTCGAACGGTTTCGCCGGGTTGTGCCGGTGGAACCTGCCCCACTCAGCGAACTAGCCGGCGTGGCTTATTTGGTGCAGGACTTGCGATTCCTCGAATCGCTATGGCAAGGGCGGACGCCATTCCCAGGGCTGGAAGTGGGTCTCGAAGCCCAACGTCTGGCCGAGGCTGCCTATCACTCCGCGCGCACGGGCCAACCGGTGGAGTTAGCGAGCTTCCCCTCTGCCGAGAAGCTGGAGCGCTCGCGCAAGTCCGCTTAGAAGCCTGCGCCCCTGCCGAGGCACTACCCTTGGCCGGAACGCTTGCCTGTGGCAAACGTTGCCGACGGAGGAAGTAGCCATGCCGAAGCTCGAGTCGTTCGCGGGCATCCGTGCCGTGATCACCGGTGCATCCAGCGGCATCGGGGAGCTGTTGGCCCGGCGCTTAGCTCAAGAAGGCGCTCATGTTGCCCTGGTGGCAAGGCGCAAGGCGGAACTCGAGCGCGTCGCTGCCAGCCTGGTCAATGGTGGCGCACGGGCTCTGGTGGTGCCAGCCGACGTAGCGCGGCGCGACGAGGTGTTCGCCGCAGCGGAGCGTATCCTCGGCGAGTTCGGTGGCGTCGACCTACTCGTGAACAACGCTGGCTATGGGGGGCACCGGCGGTTTGTCGACTGGGACCTCGACGATATCGAGCGCATCATGCAGGTGAACTACTTTGGCACGGTGTATTGGACCAAGGCCTTGCTTCCGAAAATGATCGAGCAACGTCGCGGCTGGATCGTTGTCATGGCCTCGGTTGCCGGCAAACTGGGCGTGCCCGATGAAAGTGCGTATGCAGCGACGAAGTTCGCGCAGGTGGGGCTTGCCGAGGCGCTTTCTTACGAAGTGGAAGACTTTGGCGTCCACGTTCTCACTGTCTGCCCCGGCGCCGTAGACACGCCCTTCTTCGACGAGCAAGCTCGTCGGCGCATGCCCGACGTGGCCAAACGGCTGATGATTCCGCCGCAACGCGTGGTCGACGCCACGATCCGCGCGCTGCGGAGAGGAAAGCGCGAGATTACCGTGCCAGCCTTTATCCGGCTGAGTTATATCGTTCGGGCGGTGGCACCGGGCATGTTGCGTCGCAATACGAAACGAGTGGCCATGCCGCCGGCTCCGTGACCGTGTTGCACGGGAAATGCCGCAAAACTATATGCGGCAAGCTTTGCAACCCATGTCTCGCGCAACAGCTACTGCCCTAGCCATCGTACGAGTGCCCAAGGGTGCGCCCCGCCCTTCGGACGAGGAGTTTCGCCGCGCTCTGGAGGAAGATCGCACCCGGTTGCATCTCGAACCCAATCCAGAAATTCGGGACTTTTTCGTCGCCGGGCCGTTTGCCATCACCCTCAATGGCCAAGACTTCGACGAGTACGTCGTGTGGGAACGCTAGGGCCAATTTCACGTTCGGCTCCAACCGCCTTGCCCTCGCCATGCGATGCCGGCCATGACGCCTGCCAAACCGCGGTGCGACCAGCAGCTCATCCCCGCTCCACCGCGTGAGCGACGCCCCCGCAGCGAGCGGCGAGCCCCCACGTCGGTGTTCCCGCCGCTCCTTGGCTACACTACCGCCAACTCGCAAAGCCCTTGTCTTTTCGTGAATCGTCGGCCCGAACTTCGTGCGTGTTAAGCCGGAGCACCTGGGGGCCGGGGCGCAACCCGGGAGAAGACCGGGGAACGACTTTGCGCGGCTCGGCCCGGGGGAGTGGGCACACCGCAAAGGCGGTGGTCGGGGCAGCCCATATCTCCCGACCCGACGGTGCCTGACTGTCTGGGTGCAGCGCCGCGCGTTCTTGCCGCTGGTCAACCAGCCTGCGGGTTCGCAACGCCTCGCCTCAGCAATCGCCGCGGTCGCCCGTTCTTGGTCTCGGGCTCCGTGCAATCCGTGCTTTACGAAGCCCTCGGGCACTCCTTCACCATTCAGCTCCGTTTCCCGGCGTGCGCCGCATGACCCGCAACAGCCGCAAAGCGTTGCGACCCGTTAGGCTGCGGTCGAGACGTCCGCTTCCCCAGGGTCGTCCCACCTGCCTAGTCCGCCGCCGGCATATCGCCGCGGGTTGGCGTTCTTCGGAGGGCACGGGTCCTAGAACGTTCTCGACACTCCCCCATCAACGCCCCGGTTCATTCGGCGCTTGCGTGAAAATGGCAGCCAGCGTCGGCCATCCCCCAGGGTCCCTCGCCCTTTGTCTCCGCTCCAAAACGCCTCCACCCCAAGGTCCGTTGCGGCCGACCCACGAATCGGCCTCGAAAGTCGCTTGCACCTGTGTCGAAGCCACCTTAACCCACCGAACCCAGGGGCAGCACTCGCGCTCGCACCTCAACGTGCACCCGCCGAAAAAAGCACGACTCGAGTAGGATACCCACAAGACCTCGGTGAGGACCTCCCACCCTCGAACCACAACGCGCGGATGGAGGCACGCCTACTAGGGTTATCGGCACACTCGCTCGGTTCAGAAGCCTGCGGGCACCGTAGCATCGTGATGCGATGGAGGCGGCTCACGCGGAGTTTGTCGCGGGGGTGCCATCTGGCTTCGGTACCCCGGTTCACTTGGTCGCCAAACTTGCGCCTCTTTCCCGCCAGCCAACCCTGCGCTAGCAGGCGATCAAGGACTGGCCATGGCGGAGGGGAGCCGGCCTAGGCGGCAGCGCAAAGTACGCACACGGCGGGCACAAAGCCGCACCCGCGGCGGCGGTGTGCACTGGCTGGGATCGAAGTGGACAGAGGCATTTCTCTTTGTTGCAGAGTGGCTCTCGCTGACTGTTGCCGCCTGCGCTGGTGCGTTGTGGGTGTTCGGGAAGGTGTTTCCCTGGCTGTGGTCCCTTCGGCCTCCATGGCTACGCTTTACGGCGAGCATCGTTGGGGCCTTCCTCGCCGCGGTCGTGGTCGTGGCGAGCTGGTCGTTGTTGCGAGTGCGGTTGAGCAAAGCTCACCGCTGGCTCCCCGTTGGTGTGGCGTGCCTGCTGGCGGTGGGGGCATGGTCGTTCATTCGGAGCGAGAGCGCCTTTCAGGGGTACGAACAACTCAAACGGCAGCTTTCCGAACGGGAGGAAGGCGAGCGCGCGCGCATTGCCCATCAGGTTTACGCCGCCTACCGCCGAGCGAAGCTCGAGGACCTCGCCCTGCTTTTGCGCCGCGCTCAGCCCTACCTTCCGGCGATCGAGGAGGCGGCCGCACGTTTCAACCTCCCTGCAGAACTCCTTGTCGGTATTGGGGCTACTGAATCGTCTTTTCTGCCCCGCACCAGCCGCGATGGCGGGCGCGGGCTATTCCAAATCACCGCACCGCCCGAGGCGGCTCGCCGCGTGGCTGAACGCACCTTGGGAACACGTTCTCTCGATCTCGAAAACGCGCGCCACAACGCTTTTCTGGCGGCCGCAACCTTGCAGTACTACTGGCAGCAACAAAACGGCGACCTGTTCTTGGCTCTGCTGGCCTACAACATCGGCCCCACCAACGGAGGGCTCGTGCACATCATGCAGCGGTACGGAGCCAAAGACTTCCTCACCATTCAGCCCTACCTCCAGGCGCTTCCCGCCGATTACCCCATTCGCGTCCTTACGGCGGCGTTGGCCTATCGACTGTGGCTCCGGTATGGAGAACTGTTGCGCTACGAGCTCGGCGACAACGCCCGCAAGATTCAAGAACTCGGTATTCCGGGGTTAGACCTTTGATCCCGCGTGGCAAGCGCGGCCAACCACCTCGGACCGCCACACTTCCCCGCACCCTCGCCTTGCCCACCGCACCGCCGGCTCAGACGTGAAGAGTAAAGCCCTCAACGGGTACCCCCCAGCGGCTCGCGTCGCGCACGGTGCGTTTCCACCTCGCCCTCGCAAACGCACAACCGTTCAATGAACCCCGCTTCCGTCAGCTTCGCTCCCTTCAGCCCCGTTTCCGTTCGTGCCGTTTTTCGCCTCGGCATCGCGTTCGGCAAGCCGGGCCACGGCAACCACCCGCTCCTCGCTATCGAGTTCGATCAACCGCACCCCTTGGGTGTTCCGCCCGATCACCGAGACGTCGCGCACCGGAAAGCGAATCACTCGCCCGCTGTCGGTCACCAGCATCACTTCGTCTTCGTCGCGCACCATTTGCACGCCGACCACTTTCCCCGTGCGCCCCGTAACCTTCATCGTGATGATGCCTTTACCCCCGCGGGCCTGCACGCGGTATTCGTCCATGGATGTCCGCTTGCCGAAGCCGCGCTCCGACACGGCAAGCAACGTTGCCGACGGGTCGACAACGTCGAGGCCCACCACGGCGTCGCCCTCTTCCAAAGTAATCCCGCGTACCCCGGCAGCTGGGCGACCCATGGGCCGTACTTCCTCTTCGCGAAAGCGGATGGACTGTCCGGCCGCGGTCGACAAGATGATCTCGCGTTGCCCGTCGGTGAGCCTTACCCCAATGACCTCGTCCCCTTCCTCCAGGGAAATCGCCGTGATCCCCGCGCGGCGCGGGTTGGAAAACGCGGCCAAGGGTGTCTTCTTCACCGTGCCTCGCCGAGTGGCAAAGAACACGTACGCCTCTTCGGCAAAACTGCGAACCGGTAGCAGCGCGGAAATTTTCTCCTCGCCACTCAACTCGAGCAAATTCACGATCGCCTTGCCCCGCCCGGCCCGCGCCGCTTGCGGGATTTCGTACACTTTGAGCCAGAACACCTTACCCGAAGTGGTGAACACGAGCAGATACGCGTGGGTGGAGGCGGTAAAGAGATGTTCGACGAAGTCTTCCTCGCGTGTCGTCGCCCCAATGAGCCCGCGCCCGCCCCGGCGCTGCGATCGATACTCGCTTAGCGGACTGCGCTTGATGTACCCGGCGTGGGAAATCGTCACCACGACCTCCTCGTCGGCGATTAAATCCTCCGTGGAGAGTTCTTCTGCGGCATCGACGATATCCGTGCGCCGGGCGTCGCCATACTGCTGTTGGATCTCGCGCAACTCCTGCACGATCAAGGCGGAGACCTCCCGCGGGTCGGCGAGAATTTTCCGGTACCGACCGATCCGTTCGATCACTTCCTCCCGTTCCTGCAAGAGCTTTTCTCGCTCGAGGTTGGTCAGCCGCTGCAGGCGCATGTCGAGGATTGCTTGTGCCTGGCGCTCGCTCAAACCTAAACGCTCCATCAAGCCGGCGCGGGCGGCTGCTGGATCGGCTGCTCCGCGAATGAGCTGAATGACCTCGTCCAAACGATCCAGTGCCGCCTTCAGTCCGTCCAGGATATGGAGCCGCTCTTCGGCCTGGCGCAGCTCGAATACCGTGCGGCGAACGATGACGTGCCGGCGATGGTCGAGAAACACCAACAGCGCCTCGCGCAGGTTCAAAAGCCGCGGGCGCCGATCGACGATCGCGAGCATCGTGACGTTGAAATTCGTCTGCAGATCGGACAGCTTGTAGAGTTGATTCAGCACCACCTCGGCCACCGCATCGCGCTTCAGCTCGACCACGATTCTCAAGCCATCGCGGTCCGACTCATCTCGCAGGTCCGCAATCCCGGTCACTCGCTTTTCGTTCACCAGCTCCGCGATCCGCTCGATCAGGCGAGCCTTGTTGATCTGGTAGGGGATCTCCGTAATCACGATACTTTGGCGGCCGCTCTTCGGCTCCGTCTCGATGCTAGCCCGGCCCCGCACGGGTATGCTGCCTCGGCCTGTTCGGTACGCCTCGCGGATGCCTTCGCGGCCAAGGATCAACCCGCCCGTGGGAAAGTCGGGCCCGGCAACGTACTCCATGAGCTCTTCCACACCCAAGTCCGGTCGCTCCACCAAGGCCACGAGCGCATCGATCACCTCGCTCAGGTTATGCGGCGGAATGCTCGTCGCCATGCCCACGGCAATGCCAGCGGCGCCGTTGATCAACAGATTCGGGACACGGGAAGGCAGGACCAGGGGTTCTTGTAACGTTTCGTCGTAGTTGGGAACGAAGTCGACGGTCTCCTTGTCAATATCCGCCAGCAGCTCGCCGGCGATCCGCGCCATGCGAATTTCCGTGTATCGCATGGCTGCCGGCGGGTCCCCATCGATCGAACCAAAGTTTCCCTGGCCATCGATTAGCGGGTACCGCATGGAGAAATCCTGCGCCATGCGGGCCACCGCCTCGTACACAGGGGCATCACCGTGGGGGTGGTATTTACCGATCACGTCGCCCACCACGCGCGCAGATTTCTTGTACGGCTTGTTCCAGTCGTTGCCCAAATCGTACATCGCATACAGGATGCGACGCTGCACCGGCTTCAAGCCATCTCGCGCATCGGGAACAGCACGGCTGATGATGACCGAGAGCGCGTAGTCCATGAAGGACTGGCGCATTTCGTCCTCGATGTTCACAGGGATGCGATGACCCTTTTCTACTTGCTCCATAAGATGCTCGTTCGTCCCTCGCGCCGACTTAAATGTCCAAGTTGCGCACGTTCAGAGCGTTTTCCTCGATGAAGCGGCGGCGTGGCTCGACCTCTTCCCCCATGAGCGTGGAGAAAACTTCGTCCGCCTCGTAAGCGTCGTCGATCTTGACTTGAAGCAACGTGCGGGTCTGCGGGTTCATGGTCGTTTGCCAAAGCTGCTCGGGGTTCATTTCGCCCAAGCCTTTGTACCGCTGGATGTCCACGCCACGCTTCGCCTCCACCAGGATGTGCTGCGCCAACTCTTGCAACGAGCCCACCTCCAACGCGTGACCGTCGTCGCGCAGGATATACGGTGGCCCTCCGAGCGGGGCAAGCTCGTTGAAGATGCGGCGCATTTCTTCGTACTCCGGAGAAGCAGCAAAGGGACGATCCAATCGAAAGTCCCACGTTCCTTCCTTGCCGCGTAGCTCCACCCGGAGACGAAAGCAGGAATGCTCGTCGTCCGACTCGGTGACGACCGCAACTTCTTGTTCCCCAGCGTCCTGCTTTGCCTGGAGATGCGCCTGCAAGTCGCGGGCAAGCCCGGCGAGAGCCTCCCTATCGCTGAGCAAGTCGACCGAGAAGCGCCCGTCCCGCAGAAGGTAATCGAGAACATCCCGCTTCCGGTGGTGCCGCTCGGCAACCTGGAACAACCTTTCCAGCCGGCGCACACGCCGCACGATGTTTTTAATCGCTGGCCCACTCCATTTCTGCCCGGTTGACGGAGACTCCATGACCAGCTTTTCCGTGGCTAGGTCGAGCAAGTAGTCCTCGAGTGCGGCGTCGTCCTTCAAGTAGCGCTCGCTCTTTCCCTTTTTGACTCGATACAATGGGGGCTGCGCAATGTAGACGTGTCCGCGCTCGATCAGCTCCTGGAACTGGCGGTAGAAAAACGTCAACAGGAGCGTGCGGATATGCGAGCCGTCGACATCCGCATCGGTCATGATGATGATCGTGTGGTAGCGCAGCTTGGAAATGTCCTTGTCTTCTCGGCCAATACCCGTGCCAAGCGCGGTTACGAGGAGGCGGATTTCCTGCGAGCTCAGCATTTTGTCGAACCGCGCCTTTTCCACGTTTAGAATCTTTCCCCGCAACGGCAGGATCGCCTGATTGCGCCGATCGCGGCCTTGCTTCGCCGACCCACCGGCCGAGTCCCCCTCGACGATGAACAACTCCGACTTGGCAGGATCCCGCTCTTGGCAATCAGCTAGCTTCCCGGGCAAGGAGCCGGAATCCAAGGCTCCCTTGCGCCGAGCAAGCTCCTTCGCCTTTCGCGCTGCCTCGCGCACACGCGCAGCCTCCAATGCCTTCGCCGTGATTTTGCGGGCCTCCGCAGGGTGCTCTTCCAGGTACTGGGCGAGCTTGTCGTTGACTAGGGCTTCGACAAATCCCCGCACGTCACTATTGCCAAGCTTGGTCTTCGTCTGCCCTTCGAATTGCGGCTCCCGCACTTTTACCGCGATGACGGCCGTGAGACCCTCGCGAACGTCCTCACCTTGAAGCGCCTCTGCGTCTTTCTTGATGAGGCCATGCGCTAAGGCGTATTGGTTAATCGTACGCGTCAGGGCTGCCTTGAAGCCAATTAAATGCGTGCCACCTTCGATGGTGTTGATGTTGTTGGCAAAGGAGAAGACTGTTTCCGCGTACGACTCGTTCCACTGCATCGCGATTTCTGCCTCGCAGTCGTCGCGGGCCCCGTGAAGGTAAATGACATCCTCGTGTAGGGGCGTCTTGGCGCGGTTCAGGTGCCGGACGAACTCCTCGATGCCACCCCGATAGAGGAACTCGTGCTGTTTTTGCGAACGCTCGTCCTCGATGAGAATCCGTACACCACGGTTGAGGAACGCTAGCTCGCGAAGGCGCTGAGAAAGAATCTCGAAGCTGAAATCCGTATTTTCAAAAATCAGGGGGTCTGGCTTGAACGTTACTTTGGTCCCGCGGGCATCGGTTTTCCCCACCTCGCGCAGTGGTGCCTCCGGCACGCCACGATGGTAGCGCTGCACATACACTTTGCCGTCGCGTTTTACCTCCACTTCGAGGAACTCGGACAACGCGTTCACTACCGAAACGCCGACGCCATGTAGCCCGCCTGAGACCTTGTACGCGCCGCTACCAAATTTTCCCCCGGCGTGAAGGCGAGTCATCACCACCTCGACCGCCGACACCCCCTCCGCCTCATGGATATCGACAGGTATGCCGCGGCCGTTGTCCTCTACCGTGACCGATCCGTCGACGTGGATGGTTACACGGATATCGTCACAAAACCCAGCGAGCGCCTCGTCGATGGAGTTGTCCACCACCTCGAACACGAGATGATGAAGCCCACGCTCGGCCGTGTCTCCGATGTACATTCCCGGCCGCCGGCGTACGGCCTCTAGGCCTTCTAGCACCGTTATGGTGGCGGCTGTGTACTCCTGATCCGGGCCCCCCTCATCCACCGCCAGGGACGACGATGCACCTTGGCTCAAAAGCTGTTTTTCTTGCACGAAAAAACCATAGCAAAATAGGCCCCAGAGGCAAACTCCAGGACAAGAAAAAAAGACACGGAAATTCAGATACTTATGCTGAAAATTCGGGGCTGATCAAAACACTTTTTGTCTCCGCCGCGGCCGCACCACTCTAGCTGAGCCGCATCGGCATCAGGACGTAGAGAAACTCAGGCTCCTCGGGCACGCGAAAAACCGTCGGCGACTCATCGTCCTGCAACCCTACTTCGACCGTGCTGTCGCCGGGAAACAAGCTTAGCACATCCAGTAGGTACCGAGCATTGAACCCGATCGTAAATGTTTCGCCGGAGTAGTTTGCTTCGACCTCCTCGTGGGCCTCACCTAACTCCGGGTTTCTTGCCGATAGCTCTACCTTTCCTGCGTCGAACGTCAGCCGCACAGGGTGAGTCTGCTCGGCAGCCAGAACCGCCACCCGGCGCAAGGCTTGGCTCCATGGACCGTTTGCAATGGTAAGCAAATGAGCGGTCTCGCGTGGAATCACCGCCTCGTAACTCGGAAAGTCCGCTTGTACCGTGCGCATGGCCAACTCCACATCGCCAGCAGTGAGAAACACTACCCCACTCCCGAACGTAAGCTGTACCTCGCCGCTTAAGCCATCGAGCACCTTCATCATTTCGGTAACAGCCTTGCGTGGCAGGATAACGCCTGGCTCTGGTCGCACTCCCTTGAGCGCGCGACTCACAAGGCTTAAGCGGTGCCCATCCGATGCGACGACGTGAAGTAAGCCATCGCGTCGCTCAAAGCACACGCCGCACAGTGCTGGCCGGGCCTCGTCGGACGACGCGGCGAACAGCGTCAACTCCAACATCCGCCGTAACACCTCAGCGTCGACACTCAGTTGTGCCTTGCTCTTTACGTCGGGCACGGCCGGCATGGCCGGGAACTCACTGGGTTCTATCCCCACAATGCGAAACTGTGACTTGCCCTGTTTTACCTCCAGATGGTGGCGTTCGTCGCTGCGGAGTTCGATCTCTCCATCGCTCAGGGAGCGTATGATCTCGTACAGCACACGTGCATTTGCTGTTGCAGCACCTCTTTTCGTCACCGCAGCACCGCAGCGACGACGTAACCCTATTTCCTGATCGGTAGCGAGGATCGTAGCGTCACGGTTACCAACCTGAATGAGCACGTGGGCCAGTACGGGTAAGGTGACCCGACGATCTACGATACCTTGCGCAAGGTAAAGAGCGCCAAGAAGATCGTCCTTCGTCATTCGGCATTCCATATTTGTTCTCCTCGTGCCTTCTTTTCTCTTTTCTTTGTAACTTCTCGTATCCGTAGTACGTGCTGTGAACTTGTGGAAAGAGCAAGAAAAGCGGGGAAAAATGTTCGTTGGGGCTGTGGAAAATGGTTGGAAAGGTGTCGGAAGGATGTGTGCATCACGTGAGTGCGTGCTCCTACGCGGAGGATGTTTTCCACGGCGATGGTTCGCTGCCCTCGCCACTTCTCGCCATACCACGTAGCGATTGAATGACCTTGCGTAGCTCGGGATCTACAGCTTGGCGGCGCTCGATGGTAGTAACGGCATGAATCACCGTCGTGTGGTCTCGGCCGCCAAAGCACTGGCCAATGTAAGGGAAGGAGGCGCCGAGGTCTTGACGGCAGAGGTACATCGCGATTTGTCTCGCCGTAGCGATGGCGCGGGAGCGGCGGGGTGAGCGCAGGTCTTGCACTCGTAGACCGAAAAAGCTGGCAACAACTTCCTGGATCCGTTCAATGGTAACCGGGCGATCCACGCCCTTGGCGGATGACGCAACCACTTTTTGGGCAAGAGCGGTGGTGATTTCGGTCCCACTGAGGGAGGCGAAAGCAAGCAGGCGAGTCAGGAGGCCGTGAAGCTCACGGACGCTCGGACCAGCGTTTTCGGCCAGGATAACTGCAGCATCGTACGGGAGGTCCACTCCGTCGAGGTGCGACTTCCGCTGCAAGATGGCTATGCGCGTTTCTAGATCTGGTGGTTGTACATCCACCACGAGGCCCCAGCCGAAGCGGTTTCGCAACCGCTCGTCGAGCTGGAGGAGTTCGTTTGGTGGACGGTCGGCCGCAAGGGCAATTTGTTTACCCGTTTCGTGGAGCGTGTTGAAAATGTGGAACAATTCTTCCTGCGTTCGTTCCCTGCCCGCGAGGAGCTGCACATCGTCAACCAGGAGCACGTCAATCCGGTGAAACCGCGTCTTGAAATGTTGCAAGCGGTCTCGGCGGATCGCGTACACGACTTCCGCCATGAACGTATCGGCGGTGAGATAGCGTACCTCTAGGGTCGGGTGCTGCTCCCGCACCGCGTGTGCAATGGCACGGAGAAGGTGAGTTTTGCCAAGGCCAGCGGCGCCGTAAAGGAAGAGCGGGTTGTAGTGGCGGCCAGGATTGCGGGCTACAGCGAGAGCCGCTGCATGCGCAAATTGGTTGCTCGGGCCGACAACGAAGTGTTCGAACGTGTAAGGGTCAGCCGCGCTGACTGCACCCTCGCCCTCCTCGGGTTCAGAGGTTGGCAGGAAAGGGAAAAGCTCTTGTTGGGGTGAACGGGCAGCTCGGATGTGTACCCGCACCGGTCGCCCGACCAACTCCGAGAGCAAGGCCTGGATGCGCGGGAGAAGTTGCTCCTTGGCCAGAGGGGCGAGCAGCGGCTTAACTTCGAGTAGGCACCTATCCCCGTCGTGGGCAACGTAGCGGAGCGCACCGAGTGCTGCCTCCTGCTCTACGGAGCGAGCTTGCATGCGCAGTTGCCGAAGTACAGAGTTGACCTGCTCTCGCATGGGCCATCCACAATTGGGGACAAGGTTCGAATCGCTTGGTTTCCTTCGCTCTTGCTACCCCCGTGCGCGGTATCTGTCCACAGCTTATCCACACGCACTTCGAGCTGCTTTTTTCACATCGCCTCACCTCTGTAAAGGTCGGCGGGTTCTTCGGGCTTGTTGAGTGTACGTCCCTCCCGCGCTAGCGACGGAAACATGGCCTCACCGCTCTCTCACCAGTTATTCAGCCGGGCGCAGCGCACGATACCCGGGGGAGTCAACAGCCCTGTGCGGGCTTGGCGGGCTGTGGGGGGAGAGCCCCGATTCATCCAACGTGGCAAAGGTTGTTTTGTCTGGGATGTAGAGGGCCGGCATTACATCGACTACGTGGGCTCCTGGGGGCCATTGATCCTAGGACATGCACCGCCGGAGGTGCTGCGAGTTCTTCACGACACGATGCGTGACGGCACGACGTTCGGCGCCCCGACGGTACGGGAAGTGGAATTTGCGGAGAAACTTTGCAGCGCAATGCCGTCGCTGGAGATGGTGCGGCTTACCAGCTCCGGCACGGAGGCGACGATGGCGCTCTTGCGCTTGGCGCGGGCGTTTACCGGCCGAAGCCGGATCGTGAAATTCGACGGGTGTTACCACGGGCATGTGGACACCCTACTGGTTGCGGCGGGATCGGGGGCGGCGACTCTAAGTGTTCCGGACAGTGCCGGCGTACCGCCAGCGGTGGCGGAGGCCACACTCGTAGCCACGTTCAACGACATCGCGTCCGTAGAGCTTTGCTTCCAGCGATTTCCCGGAGAGATTGCCGCCGTGATCGTGGAGCCCGTTGTGGGCAACATGGGTGTTATCCCTCCCGAAGGCAACTTCCTCCAGGAGCTTCGGGAATGCTGTCAGCGCTACGGGGCACTGCTCATTTTCGACGAGGTGATCACCGGCTTTCGTATAGCGTGGGGTGGAGCGCAGCAGCGTTACGGGGTCTTGCCAGACCTCACCTCGATCGGGAAGGTGGTCGGCGGAGGGTTGCCGCTAGCAGCGTTCGGTGGCCGACGGGAGATCATGGAACTCGTTGCTCCCGTAGGCCCCGTGTACCACGCGGGCACGTTGTCCGGTAACCCCTTGGCCGTTGCGGCAGGGTTGCGGACCCTGGAGGTCCTGCAGCAGCCGGGCACATACGAGCGCTTGGAGGAGCTTGGGCAGCGACTCGAGGTAGGCTTGCGAGAGGCACTGGTGGCTGCGGGGGTGCAGGGCTGTGTCCAGCGTGTGGGATCGATGTGGACTTTGTTTCTGGGGGTCGCACAGGTGCGTAGCGCCGCGGACGCGCGAAGGGTGGACCACGACCTCTTTCGCCGTTGGTTTCACGGCATGCTCGACGAGGGCATTTACCTGCCGCCCTCGCCGTTCGAGGCCGCATTTATTTCCCTCGCACACACCGAGGCGGAAATCGACGTTACCGTGCGCGCCGCAGCCCGAGTTCTGCGCCAGCTTGCGGGGGGCTGATGGCTTTCAACCCGCGAACGTGGGCACGCCTGGCGCCGCTCATCGCGGGTGGAACCGAGCTCGCCGTGAGCGTCGTGGCCGGTGTGATTGCAGGATATTACCTCGATCGCTATCTGGGGTCGGCCCCGTGGCTGACCCTGTTATTCACGCTTGCAGGCTTGGCCGGGGGGATGAGCCGCTTGCTTTGGGCGCTCAGGCGTTTGGAGAAAAAACAGGACGGACAGAATGGGCCTCACCCTACGCAGCGTGGTTGAGTGGCATGTCGCTTTGTCGGCGGCAGGGGCATTGGTTGCTGCCCTGTGCCACATTGGCGACGCTCTGAGCCTTTTGGCAGGTGGGGCCTGGGCCCTGGCAAACTTAGCGATGTGGGCAGTGATCGTTCGCACCTTGGTGCGAGCCCGCCAGGGCGGCGTTATTGGCAAGCGCGCGCGGTGGGTTGCCGGTGGGGCTGTCGTAGGAAAGTTTGCTTTGTTCCTCGTTGTTGGCGCAGCGATTCTCCTTCGTTTTCCGTTGGCGCCGCTCAGTTTTGCCACCGGAGTGGCGTTCTTGACCGTGGCTTTACTCGCGAGCTCGATGCTCGCCTCGCGCCGCGCTCTGTGGAGGGAGGCAGAAGCGTAATGGAGCACTCGTTCCTCTGGGTACAGATCATCCCGGGCTTGCGTGAGCTTCCGGCCCACACCGTGCACGCCACACTGGTGATGGTTTTCCTGGTCCTCTGGGCTTGGCTAGCGCGACGGCAGATGCAGCGCGTGCCTGACCCCGTGGTACCAGATGCCACACTGACGTGGCGCAACTCCCTCGAGGTATTTGTCGAGTGGTTCGTTGGTTTCATCGAAGGGGTGCTGGGTCCGGGCGGTCGGAAATACCTGCATGTGTACGCCACGTTTTTCCTGTTCATTTTGGTGGCGAACCTGATCGGCTTGTTCCCAGGGTTTTCCCCACCCACGAGCAATTTCAACATTACCTTCGCGCTCGGGGTGACGTCTCTTCTCTTTTACGTGACCTTTGGCCTCAAGCAAAATGGCATGGCGTACTTGAAGCACCACTTGGGTCCCATCGTGTGGTTGGCGCCGCTGATGCTCCCGCTGGAGATCGCGGATAACTTGATTCGCCCTGTATCGTTGGGCTTGCGTCTCTTTGGCAACATGACTGGCGACCACCTGGTGCTGGAAATTTTCACGCACCTGACGAAGGTCGTCATTCCGGTAGCGTTCTATGTGTTGGGCGCCTTCGTTTCGTTGGTGCAGGCCTTCGTGTTCACCATTCTCAGTGTGGTTTACTTGTCACTCGCCATTGCCGACCATGGGCATCATGAGGACCATGGCCATGCGGAGGCCCACGCGTAGTTAGGAGTCACGTTTGCGCACAACGCTGTCAAAGCCACACCATGAGCGGCGAGGAGGACAGAGAAGGAGGGGTGTATGGCTTGGGACGGCGAAAAATCTCGAAGGAGGTAGGATATGCAGTCGTTGGTTCGGTTTTTCTTTTGGTTGATTGCCGTGATGGCAGTTGCCTTCCCGGCGCTCGCTGCGGAGGACGGAAGCGCGAGCGGGTGGATTGGCCTCGGCGCGGGCCTTGGCATCGGTATTGCCGCGGGGGGCGTTGCGTTGGGGCAAGGCCGCACGGGCGCTGCGGCTATGGAATCAATTGGGCGGAATCCCAACTCGGCCGATCGCATCCAGACGCCGATGATCATTGCCTTGGCCATGATGGAGGCCTTGGCGATTTACGCCTTGGTGATCACCTTCTTCTTGCAAGGCAAGATTTAAGCCCAGGAGTGCCAGTCTCTCGAGCAGAGATGAGGGAGGCGGTGGGACGAGCGCCCGCCGCCTCCTTTTGGTTTGTGCGCAGAGAAGGGCATGCGCTCGGTTCGTGACGTTCCTCGTTAAGCTCTTCGCCTCGGGTTTCTTTATCGGCTACGTTCCCCTTGCTTCTGGCACATTTGGCTCGGTGCTGGGGATCCCGGTGGCACTGGGCCAGGCTCGCTTGGCGTCGTGGAATTCCTGGGCGGCTGTGGCGAGCTTTGCTTTGTTTGTATGCGTGGCTTCATGGGTCGCAGGGCGCGCGGAGGAGATTTTTGGACGAAAGGACAGTAGCCGGATCGTCATAGACGAGGTTGCCGGTTATTTGGCAGCAACGCTGCTCCTGCCGCCGACGTGGGGAATCCTGCTCGGCGCTTTTGTGCTGTTCCGTTTGTTCGATGTACTCAAGCCCTTTCCCGCAGCCCGGATCGATCGCGAGCTGGGTGGCGGTTGGGGAGTGGTGCTGGACGACGTCGTGGCCGGCATTTACGCGCAAGCGTGTCTGAGAGTGTTGGTAGCGATGGGCTATTTGTGAGTTGAGCCGAACTTCCCTGGGGCGGGCGTGATCACGGGCGTAGCGCAAAGATCTCGATGCGTTTTTTCCGCGACGCTTGTTGGTGCTCTGCGATCGAGGAGTGCCGTTCCACTGGCGAGCAGGGAGCGGGGCAGGAGACTGGCCCAGTACGATGCTCCCATGTCAGCACGGGCCGGGTGACTCCCACTGCCCCTCTTACGGTGTAGGCCACCCGGGGGTGTAACCGGTCCTCGCAGTTCGACTCCGACGCCGCCCCGCACGGTCGGCGGACACACGACCAACCCACATGGGTAATGGATCGGTTCCAGCCGTGGGTGTTCGATCACAACGATAACGAGGCCGTTTCCGTCAGAGTACACCAGGGCACTCCAGTTACACCGACAGGGTCGATCTGGCGGACTCTAGGTCTGCGGCCCGACCCTTGAAGTGGCTGGGTGGCTAGCAGCCGGCGAGAGGATCGGGTAACGCTTGCAGCATGATCGAAAAGGTGGCGCTGATTAGCACAGGGGATGAACTCACCACTGGCCGAACCGTGGATACCAATGCGAACTTCTTGGCCGACCGGCTATTCAGTGCGGGTTTTGACGTGGTTGCCATTTTAGTCGTGGGCGACGATCGGGAACGGATTGCGTGGGCTTGGCGAGAAGCGATGGAGCAGGCGGAAGTGGTGATCAGCACTGGAGGGCTTGGCCCGACGGCGGACGATCTGACCACGGAAACGATTGCCCAAGTCACGGGGCGTAGCCTCATTTTGGATGAAGCCGTGGCAGAGAGCATCCGGCAACGGTTTGCTGCGATGGGGCGAGAGATGCCGTTGAACAACTTAAAACAGGCCCGCTTTCCTGAGGGAGCGGTGATCCTCTCCAATCCCCTTGGTACCGCGCCAGGCTTTCGGTTGGAGGTACAGAGCCAGATCGGGCCTCGGTGGTTGTTTGCGCTGCCTGGGGTGCCGCGGGAAATGAAGCCAATGTTCACGGACCAGGTTTTGCCCTGGTTAGTGGAGCATCGCGGCGGCAGCGTGGTGTATCTTAGTCGAGTGTTTCAAACCTTCGGCATCAGCGAGTCTGCCTTGGACGAATTGGTGGATGGAGTCGTTCCTTCCGAACGGGGGCGGCTATCGTTTCGGGCGGCTTTCCCTCAGATTTCCGTGCGGCTCACGGTGCACGGTCCGCCGGACCAAGCGGAGCGGGAGCTTGCCGAGTGGGGCGACCGATTGCGGCAGCGCCTCGGTGTGTACTGCTATGCCGAGGGCGACGTCAGCATGGAAGAGGTCGTGGGGCAGGAGCTACGAAGGAGAGGCTGGCGGCTAGCAGTAGCGGAATCGTGTACCGGGGGATTGGTGGGGCACCGCATCACCAACGTTCCCGGTAGTTCCCACTATTTTCTCGGCGGCGTGGTTGCGTACAGCAACGAGGCAAAGGAACAGTTTCTCGGGGTGCCGCGGGAGACCCTCGAACGCTACGGTGCGGTGAGTGTGGAGACGGCGCAAGAGATGGCGGCGGGTGTTTGCCAGCGGTTCGGGGCAGATCTGGGTCTGGGCATCACCGGCATTGCTGGACCAGAAGGCGGTTCGCCGGACAAACCCGTAGGGACGGTTTGCTTTGGCCTGGCGACCGCTACGGAGCGGTTTGCGCGCCGCTACCAGCTTTGGGGTACGCGGGAGTGGATCAAGCTGCTCGCTTCGCAAATCGCTCTCGACTGGATCAGGCGTCAGGCACTCGGTGCAGGCCTGCCGGAGAACTTTCGCTTTCGTTAAACTGGGGTACGCACGTTTGCTCGGGGCGCGGCGGGCTCGGCGCGTGGACGAGAGCAGCGGCAAGGAAGCAGATGGCCGATGAACGGAAACATATTCGAACCTTTATCGCCGTTGACGTCAACGCGAGCGTGGCGCAACGCGTCGAGGCCTTACAGGCCGCATTGGCAAAAACGCGCGCGGATGTACGTTGGGTGGACAACCACAATTTACACGTGACTCTAAAGTTCTTGGGGCCAACGCCGGAAGAGGATGTGCCACCGGTTACCGAAGCCATTGCGCGCATCGCGGGCAGGCACCAGCCATGGAAGGTCGAGGTGCGAGGTGTCGGCGCGTTTCCGTCGTTTCGGCGCCCGCGAGTTTTGTGGCTAGCCGTGCACGACGACGGCAAACTTGCCGAGGTTGCGCACGAGCTTGACGAGGCCTTGGTCCCGCTTGGATTTGCCCCAGAGCAGCGACCCTTCCAGCCTCACCTGACCTTGGGTCGCGTGCGCAGCCTCCAACGTTGGGAGGCGCTGGAAAAGGAAGTCAAGGCACACTTGGAGGAATCCTTCGGAGAATCGGTGGTGGAAGAATTGATCCTCTACCGCAGTGACTTACGGCCGACAGGTGCGGTATATACGCCGCTGTGGAAAACTCATTTGGGGGAAACAAAGGGCGACGAGACATGACACTCGATCCAAACCGTGAACGTGCATTGGACTTAGCCTTGGGCCAAATCGAGAAGCAGTTTGGCAAAGGCGCAATTATGAAACTTGGCGACCAGTCGCTGGTTGGCGACATCGAGGTCGTCCCGACCGGGTCGCTCGGGTTAGATATTGCTCTGGGTGTGGGAGGTGTGCCGCGAGGCCGCGTGATTGAAATTTACGGGCCAGAGTCTTCCGGGAAAACTACGCTTGCCCTCCAGATCATTGCGCAGGCTCAAAAGCTCGGTGGCATCGGCGCGTTCATTGACGCCGAGCACGCGCTCGACGTGGGCTACGCGCGGAAACTCGGCGTGCGTGTGGAAGACTTGCTCATCTCCCAGCCAGACCACGGGGAACAGGCGCTCGAAATCGCCGAAACCCTCGTGCGTAGCGGCGCCATTGACGTGTTGGTGATCGACTCGGTGGCGGCACTGGTGCCCCGCGCGGAAATCGAAGGCGAAATGGGCGAGCCGCAAATGGGCTTGCAGGCACGGTTGATGTCGCAGGCGCTGCGCAAACTCACGGCCACCATTTCGCGCTCGAAGACCATCGTGATCTTCATCAACCAAATCCGAATGAAGATCGGGGTAATGTTCGGTAACCCGGAGACCACGACCGGGGGAAATGCCCTCAAGTTTTACGCCTCGGTCCGCATCGATATTCGCCGCGTCGGTTCCATCAAACAGGGAGAAGAAGTCATTGGCAACCGTACCAAGGTGCGGGTGGTGAAAAACAAGGTGGCCCCTCCCTTCAAAGAGGCCGAGTTCGACATCCTTTACGGCAGCGGTATCTCGAAAGAGGGCGAACTGGTGGATTTGGGTGCCGATCTTGGCATCTTGGAAAAAAGTGGGGCTTGGTACTCCTTTGACGGCGAACGGATCGGCCAAGGTCGGGAAAACACCAAGGAGTTTTTGCGGCAGCACCCTGAGATGGCCCTCCGGCTGGAGGACAAGATCCGGGTCAAGATGGGCTTGCCATCGCTGACCAAGGAATCCCCACCCCCAGAACCTACCCGCAGCGACACAAAAAAGAGCACGCGATCGGCTTGATTACCTTCGGTTGACGCTCGCGCCGCCCCGAGCGCGTGAGTTTTCGCCCTGCCAATTGCGGTATGCCATTTGCTGTTGCTGCGCACTTGGTATGCACTTCGACGAGATTCTACGCCGAGCGGTCTCCTTAGGAGCGTCCGACGTGCTGTTAAAAGTTGGGGCTCCTCCGGCAGTTCGGCTTAAGGCCGATCTCGTGCCGATGCCGGAGGCCCCGCCCATGTCCCACGAGCTCATGGAAGCTGCAGTGGATACGGTGCTGGACGATTACCATCGGCGTCGTTTCGCTGCCGAACTGCAGGCCGATCTTGCCTACGAAAGCCCGGAACTCGGTCGCTTCCGCGTCAACGTTTTCCGCCAACGCGGGGCACTGAGTATAGTCGTGCGAATCATCCCCAATAAAATTCGCACGGTGGCGGAGTTGAACCTGCCTCCCGTAGTGGAGCGGATTGCCGAAGAGCGGCGCGGCTTGATCTTGGTCACCGGCACCACCGGCAGCGGCAAAAGTACCACGTTGGCCGCGATGATCGACCACATCAACCGCACCAGGCACGCCCACATCATCACCATCGAGGATCCGATCGAGTACACGCATCGGGATCAACGAAGCTTCGTGAATCAAAGAGAAGTTGGTTTCGATGCGGTCAGCTTTGCGGCTGCCCTGAAAGCCGCGCTGCGGCAAAACCCCGACGTGATCCTGGTTGGGGAAATGCGCGACCTGGAAACGATCGAAACCGCCATTCTGGCTGCGGAGACCGGCCACTTGGTCATGAGCACGTTGCACACGTTGGACGCGCCCGAAACGATTACCCGCGCCATTAGCGTGTTCCCCGAACACCAACGGGATCAGGTGCGGCTGATCTTGGCCAGCGTGCTCAAGGGCGTGATCAGCCAGCGCCTCATTCCGCGCGCGGATGGACAGGGCATGGTGCCTGCGGTGGAAGTGCTGGTGTCCAACGCTCGCGTGCGGGAGTACATTGCGGACAAGGAGAAACTACGGGATCTCCGCGAAGTGATCGCTCAGGGTCATGTAAGTTACGGTATGCAGACGTTCGACCAGTCGCTCATGGCCCTCTATCAACAAGGCTTGATCACTCGGGAAGAAGCGCTCAAAAACGCCACCAACCCCGGCGACTTCGACTTGAAACTGCGCGGCATCTCCTCCACCAGTGATACCCGTTGGGATGACTTCGAAAGGCGGGAAGGGGTTGGCGGAGCGCCGCCCGTCCAAATCGAGCGGTTCTGAGAGCAGCGCGTGGGAAAGAGCGCTGCGTTGGCTCGGCCGACGCGATCACTCCGTGCGCGAGACCACGGAGTACCTGCATCGGCAGGGATTTCCCGCGGAGGTGGTTTCGCACGTGGTCGAGCGCTTGTGTCGACAAGGGTATCTCGACGATGGGCGGTTTGCCTTTAACCGCGCGGAATATTGGCTGCGGCGAGGCTACGGGCGGTTACGGGCGAAAGCAGACCTGGAGGGGCGTGGCATTGCCGAAAAGCACATTACCGAGGCGCTGAACTCGGTCTTCGAGTCCGAGGCCATGGTTGCCCGGGAGTTACTTCAACGGCGCTTCTCTGGAGTGGAGCAAGACGAACGGGTGCGGGCTCGCGCTTATCGATTTTTAGTTGCGAGGGGATTTCCGGAGGCGCTCCTCGTGGTGATTCTGGGTGAACCCTGCTAATGCCCGCTAAAGAATGACCGGAGCCCAGATCCGATCGAAATTCGTCGAATTCTTCCAGCAGCGGGGCCACGAGTTCGTGCCGAGCGCCTCGTTGATCCCGGAGAGCGATCCGACCTTGCTCTTTACCAACGCCGGCATGGTGCAGTTCAAGAACGTGTTCCTGGGCACCGAACGGAGGGCCAACCCACGAGCCGTGAACTACCAGCGCTGCCTGCGGCTTTCGGGAAAGCACAACGACCTCGAGGAAGTTGGGCACGACGGTTACCACCACACCTTTTTCGAGATGCTTGGGAATTGGTCCTTTGGCGATTACTACAAGCGGGAAGCGATCGCCTGGGCGTGGGAACTCTTGACCCGCGAGTGGGGCCTGCCCAAGCAACTGTTGTACGCGACCGTGTTTCGGACGGACGACGAGGCTGCGGAGCTGTGGCGCGAGGTTACGGATATCGCCCCGGACCGCATCCTGCGCTTCGACGAAAAGGACAACTTCTGGGAAATGGGCGAGGTGGGCCCGTGCGGCCCTTGTTCGGAAATCCACATCGATCGCGGGCCGGCGCTGTGCGATCGCCAACACGTGCCGGGTCATGTTTGCGCCGTCAACGCCGGCTGTGCCCGGTTCATCGAGCTGTGGAATCTCGTGTTCATCCAGTACAACCGCGATGAGGCAGGCGAACTCCAACCCTTGACCGCACGCCACGTCGATACGGGCATGGGCCTGGAACGAGTGACCGCAGTTCTTCAAGGGGTTCCCTCGAACTACGATACAGACTTGTTTCGCCCCTTGATTGCTTTTGTAGAGGCTGCTTCGGGCCGGCGCTACGGGGCCTCGGAGGCCGATGACGTTGCCTTCCGCGTCATTGCCGACCATAGCCGAGCGTTGACGTTTCTGGTGGCCGACGGGGTGCGCCCATCGAACGAAGGCCGTGGGTACGTTTTACGTCGGGTGTTGCGCCGAGCGGCTCGTCACGCACGACACCTCGGTTTTCGCGAGCCATTTCTGTGCAAAATGGTGGGGCCGGTGCTTGCCGTGCTGGGCGAGGCCTACCCGGAAACTCGAGGGCAGCAAGCGGAAATCGAACGCGTGCTCCGCGAAGAGGAAGAGCGCTTTTCGGAAACCTTGGACAAGGGCCTCGAGCTTCTCGAGGAGGAAAAGCGACGCCTGCGTGCCCGTGGCTCTACCGTGCTGCCGGGCGAGGTGGCCTTTCGGTTGTACGACACCTACGGCTTCCCCCTCGACATGACGCAGGACATTTTGCGCAGCGAAGGCCTAAGCGTCGACACCGAAGGTTTCACCCGGTGTATGGAGGAGCAGCGGCAGCGTGCCCGGGAAGCGCGCCGGGCCGCCCTGAACCAGAGCGAGCTGGTTGCCGAAGCCTTTGCCATCGAGGCGTCGTTGGAGAGCAGATTCCTGGGGGACTTTTTGTACGAGGCCGAGTCCGAGATTCTCGCCTTGCAAAGTCGAGGTGACCTGCGACGCGAGGTGCGCGCGGGCGAGCCCGTGCACGTGGTGGTGGCGGAGACACCTTTTTATCCGGAGGGCGGCGGACAAGTCGGCGACAGCGGCTGGATCGAGAGCGAGCACGGGGATCTGATCGAGGTGTACGATACGCAAAAGGCTCGTGGCAACTTGATCGTGCACGTTGGTGAGGTGCGCCGCGGGGCGTTCCAGGTGGGCCAGCGCGTGAAGTTGCGGGTCGACCGCCAGCGGCGCGACGCCGCGCGACTCAATCACTCGGCGACGCACATTTTGCACGCCGTGCTGCGCGAGCAGCTCGGCCGGGAAGTGCGGCAAGCTGGCTCCCTCGTGGCGCCGGACCGCTTGCGTTTCGATTTCACCTATCAGGGCCCGGTAGGTGAGGAGCGCTTGGCGGCCATCGAGCGGGAAGTGAACGCGCGCATCCGTTGGAACGATCCAGTGTGGGCAGAGGAAATGCCCTACGAGGAAGCCCTCAAAGCAGGGGCCTTGGCCTTTTTCGGCGAGAAGTACGGCGACATCGTTCGGGTGATCCGTATTGGGGAGTACTCCACGGAGCTTTGCGGGGGCACCCACGTGCGGCGCAGCGGTGACATTGGATTGTTCAAGATTCGCGCCGAGGAAGGCGTGGCTGCCGGCGTGCGCCGTATCGAGGCGCTGACGGCCGAGGGCGCATGGCAATGGCTGCAGCACCGCGAGCAGGTGCTGGAAAAAGCTGGGGCATTGCTGCGGGCACCGGAGGAAGAATTGGCCGAGCGGCTGGAAAAACTGCTCGCCCAACAGCGCGAGTGGGAACGGCAATTGCGGCAGTTACAAAGCCAGCTTGCTGCGCGTCAAACGGAGGTTTTATTGGCCAAGGCCCGCAACGTGAACGGTGTACGGGTACTGGCCGAAGAGGTCGAGGGGCTGGACGACGCGGGTCTGCGCGACCTGGCGGATCAGTTGCGCCAGCGGCTCGGTTCCGGCGTCGTCGCTTTGGGCACCCGGCGCGGTGAGCGAGCTCTGTTGCTGGTGGCGGTCACCAAGGACCTTGCGAGCCGCTTTCCCGCCGGCAAAATTATTCAGCGTGTTGCCCCGTTGATTGGCGGCGGCGGAGGTGGCAAACCAGAGTTGGCACAAGCGGGGGGAAAACACCCAGAAAAATTACGACAAGCCTTGGAGGCGGTTTTCGAAATTGTCGCTTGAATTCGAGTTGGTAACGCCCAGTGAAGAAACCCGGGAGCTCGAGCTGAGCTTTCCGAACCCGCGCGTTTTTCAAGATTTGCTCGGCCAACACGACGAGCACGTAAAGACGGTCGAACGTTTGGTGGGAGTGCGCATTGGCGTCAGCGGTACCTCTCTTCACATCAGCGGAGATTCCGTGGCATGCGAGCTGGCCGCCCGCGTGCTGAGCCAGCTCTACAGCGTGGTGGAAAAGGGCTATCCGATTTACGCGAGCGATGTCGACTATGCCGTGCGCATCCTCAGCCGCGATCGCAACGCGAACCTGCGAGACATCTTTCTCGACACCATCTACATCTCCTCTCACAAGCGCATCATCACGCCGAAGAGCATCGCGCAGAAAGAGTACATCGACGCGATTCGGGAGTACGACATCGTCTTCGGCATCGGCCCCGCCGGCACGGGGAAAACGTACCTCGCCATGGCCATGGCCGTTGCCGAAATCATGAAGAACAACTTCGCTCGGATGATCTTGACCCGTCCGGCTGTGGAGGCGGGCGAGAAGCTCGGTTTCTTGCCGGGCGACCTGGTGGAAAAGGTCAACCCCTATTTGCGCCCGCTTTACGATGCCTTGCATGACATGGTGGATTTCGACCGCGCCCAGAAAATGATCGAACGGGGCGTGATCGAAGTGGCCCCTCTGGCGTTCATGCGCGGCCGCACCTTGAACGATTCCTTCGTCATCTTGGACGAAGCCCAGAACACCACGAGCGAACAAATGAAGATGTTCCTGACCCGCTTGGGCTACGGATCGAAAGCGGTCATTACGGGCGACGTCACGCAGATCGACTTGCCTGCGGGCCGTGCCTCTGGCCTCAAGGAAGCACAGCAAGTGTTGCGCGGTGTCGAGGGGATCAAGTTCATCTTGTTCAGCGAGCGCGATGTCGTACGACATCGTTTGGTACAAGACATCATTGCCGCTTACGACCGATACGAGAGCCAGCGCCAGGCGGAACGGGCTGCGGCCAAACCCGCCAACGGTTCGGATCGTGCCGACGATGGCAAGCAGGATTGAAGGCCCGCGGCCCCTGCCTTGTTCGTGAGGGCGACATGGTCGTGACCATTGTCGCGACTCGCCGGAGGCGTGGCGTGCGCCTGCGCGCTTTGCGTTCCGCTCTGCAGCGAGCGCTGGAACTCCTGGGAGAGGCTGACGCAGAAGTGTGCGTGAGCCTTGTCGGCGACGGCGAGATTCGCGCCCTCAATGGGCGCTACCGCGGCAAGGACAAAGCGACAGACGTGCTCGCGTTTGCCTCGCGCGAGGGAGAGCGCGTGCCGGGGGATGAGGACTGGCTTGGCGACATTGTCATTTCCCTCGATACGGCCCAGCGGCAAGCCCAAGAGCAAAAGCACAGCTTGAGTCAGGAGCTCACCAGGCTCGCCATCCACGGCTTGCTCCACTTGCTCGGATACGACCATGAACGCTCTGCCGCCGAGGCCCGCAAGATGCGACGCAAAGAGAAGTGGTTGCTCGAAGCACTTGCCAGTAAGGAAGGCGAGGGAGCTTAACCGTCTCGTTTTGGCCTCGGCGGAGGCGAGGGCCGCAGCGCCAATGGAGCCAACCGAACGGAGGGAAAAGGGGACCTAAATGGAGGGAACTCCGTAGAAGCCTTTGGCAGAGGGTTTTGGGGTGCGGCCACTGCGGCGCAAAATGGGAGTTGGTCCACTCTCTCCCTTCGGGAGCGGGTGACCCAAAGGAGCTGGTCACGGCCCCGCGGCGCAACTCGATTCGCCCGAGTTCCTGGTCGCAACCCCACGATCCATGTCCGCGCTTTGCACCTCGGCTTGGCCCTGCGCTGGAACGACGAAAAAGAGTTCTCCACGGGCACCGCGTCTCTTGAGCAGGCGCGGCCTGTGAATTAATGGTGCCTGCAAGGCGCGCTAATGGCGGGAAGAGAAGGCGGGGCTGCCGATGGGTTAAGGGTCCGAAGGGGG